>Ga0180438_10003332_pt1 | contig 24412 bp, 31 predicted proteins | sample SS_ome_12_FD_132455 | JGI IMG/M metagenome (GOLD analysis project Ga0180438, IMG submission 132455) | Hypersaline lake sediment archaeal communities from the Salton Sea, California, USA - SS_3_D_2 metaG | ecosystem: Environmental > Aquatic > Non-marine Saline and Alkaline > Hypersaline >... | reverse complement strand
GAATGCTTTCGCTCCAGCAGCTCCGATTGAATTATTATCTAAATTAAGCCTTTCCAAAGTCTTATTTACTTTCAAAGATTCTGCTATGGCTTGCGCGCCTTCATCGCCAATTGAATTACTCCATAAATCAAGCCATTCCAAAGTCTTATTTACTTTCAACGCTTCTGCTATAATCTTCGATTCGTCATCTCCGATATCTTCAGATGATAAATCAATATAGTCGTCTCCGCTTTGTAATACTCTTTTCAATTCGTCTGTGTCCATAATAATGTCCTCTTGTTAAAATGCGCCCCGAAGGGCGCGTCGGTGGTAGTGTAAAATATTAAACTATTTCAAAAAGGTGCATTCTCTAATTCATTATCGTTATTGTAAATAAGAGCTAGTTCCTCGAGAGTCCCGTAAATCTCTTTTATCGTTTCCTTAAAATCAATACAAAGATTACATGTTGGAGCATCAATCATTTGCATAAAAAAAGCCCTCTCTAAATCTCTCATTATTCGAATGCTTTTCTCTCCAACTTCTTCATATCTTTTAAGTTTGTCCAAATCAAGCATACTATATCCTCCTAAGAAATAAATTGAATTGCAGACATTGGCAGACTGTGCAAAAATCCGTTATCATCTTCACAGATAACCATAAGTAAATCTCCAAATGCAACAACATGATGAAAATAATAGTAATTTTGACAATCTTTTGTGCGCACTCTGCGCAAGTCAGGTTTTAAATTGCTCATAGTAATATCCTCTTATTTAGTAATAATTAAAAAAATTTTAATGATAATATCATCTAATAACCGCTGTTTTGCCCTCCTGTATTTTGAGAAATTGAATTTTTAGAAAATTTTAAATCTCGAATATATTGAACGGGATCGGATTAACTTTCAAAGCCTCGGCTAATGCTTGCGCGCCTTCAGCTCCGATTGAATTATCAAATAAATAAAGCAGCTCTAAAGTATCATTAACTTTCAAAGCTTCTGCTATGGCTTGCCCTCCTTCATCGCCGATTGAATTATCTCTTAAATGAAGCCTTTCCAAAGTCTTATTTACTTTCAAAGCTTCTGCGAATGCTTGCGCTCCTTCATCGCCTATTGAATTATTATCTAAATCAAGCATTTCCAAAGTTTTATTAACTTTCAACGCCTCGGCTAATGCTTGCGCCCCTTCTGCTCCGATTGAATTATTATCTAAATAAAGCCTTTTCAAAGTATCATTAACTTTCAACGCATCGGCTAAGGCTTTCGCGCCTTCATCGCCGATATCTTCACATGCTAAATTAAGTTGTGCTAAATCACTATTCAATATGTCTTTCAGTTCGTCGATGTTCATGATAATGTCCTCTTATAAGTAGTTATGATGCAGCATAATTACAGCATCGTTTTAGTCCTCTTTGAAAATTGAATTAAGAATAGAATTTACAGCCGATACGCAATGTTCTTCAATTTGAGATATTGAATTTTTAGAAAATTTTAAATCTCGAATATATGGAACGGGATCGGAGTCACTTATAATAAATGTTGTTTCTATAATTTCTGGCAAGCAGTTATATTTATATTGCTCGGTTAAACATAAATTTATTACGTCTTTTATTGTATTGGTTATAATCTTTTGTATTTCCATATTATTTTGATCTTTTCTAATTATTAATTCGCACCGAATGAAATCATCCTCTGATGCGCCTGAAATATTTTTTGTGCTCATAGTAATATCCTCTTAGTTGGTAAATTTAAAATTATCTATACGAATCAATTTGCATTCTCCACTATCAATATCTTCAATGAGCGCAAAAATCTCATTTGCAGTTGAATAGCCGATGATAGGATCTCCATATCTATTTGTTTGAGATATAAACTCATGGAAAAGTCCACGGTGGGAAAAATCTTTCGCGCTAGAGCTAATTCTGTAACGCACTCTGCGCAAGTCAGGTTTTAAATTGCTCATAATAATATCCTCTTATAAGTAGTTATGATGCAGCATAATTACAGCATCATTTAGCAATATAATAGCACTTAATCCATACATGTCAATGGGGATTTAAAATTTTTTTGATTATTTTTTTGTGGGTAATTTGCAGAATAAAATGTAGGAAAAATTAGATAAGATTGACTCGCTTCCTGTGCAAAAAAACTTGACTAAAAGTACATTTTCAGGCAGAATTTCATTATTTTGGTCAAAAATGAGGTGAAATATGGCTAAAAGCGCAAGAAAACAGGCTAAAAAACCTAAATTAGGTGAAGGGGGGCGTTTCAAAGAATTGTATAAAAAATTATCAAAACGAGGCTCTAAATAATGACAAATACTAATAAAATCAATCTCCTAGAAAACATCGTGCTGCAACACCAGCGCGACATCTTGAAAGCCATGGATCGTGCAGACAAGCCTGTAGAGATTACTTATAGCTTATTGCCGGCATCTAAGCGCATAGTAAAACCTATAAAAAAAGCCAAAAAGAAGAAAGACGCTGTAGCTAGTAATGAGGCATAAAATGCGTAATACACCAGCTAAGTTCGGTGGACGTAAGAGCAAATACGCGCCGGAATATTGCGACAAGATAGTAGAATGGAGTTCAGAGGGACTATCAATCAAGGAGTGCTTACATCGTATCGGTATATCAACTGCAACATGCACAGTTTGGGCCAAAGATCACGCGGAATGGCGAGATGCGATGGACAGGGCACATATAGCGTGGCATAGTTGGTATATGCAATTCGGCAGGCGACATCTAGAGTCGACTAAAGACGATGAGTTGATAATTAATGTGCCAATATATATCTATCTAGGCAAGTCGATCGGCAAGCTATACGACACACGCGATCATATATCTATAGATCATCAGCTAACGGCGGAGCAAGTCGACAATCTGTCTGATGATGATATTGACAGACTCCTTACTGGTAGGCGTGTAGATGCTAACAGCGCGTGATTATGGGCTGTTAGTCTATGAGCGTAGACGCAGACAGCGGGCTAAGCAGAATTATACAGATTATCTGGAGGCAATAGATCAGGACTATGACTGGCGTCAACCCCATCATATCTACCTCGCCAAACAATTAGACGATCTGCTCGATCAAAAAATAAACAAACTAATGATCATGATGCCACCGCGTCATGGTAAATCTGCCATGGCAACAATAAGACTACCTGTCAGATGGCTTGAGAGATACCCAACGCACAATGTATTAGTTATAGGACATACGCAAGGCTTTGCAGATGATTTTAGTCGAGCGTCCAGACGTATAGCAAGAGAGCGTCATCTACTAGTTGACAAGCGTTGTGATAGGATTGCGCAATGGCAGCTTGAGGCTGGCGGGATGTACCGATGTTATGGCATCAACGGCGGTATCACAGGCAAGGGCGGTCAATTAATAGTCATTGACGACCCCATCAAGTCAGCAGAGCAGGCGTATAGCCAAGTATATAGAGACAAGATATGGCAAGCTTATAGTATGGACATACGCACACGCCGAGAGCCACCCCATCGTGCAATAATATTAATACAGACTAGATGGCATGAGGATGACTTAGCTGGACGAATCTTGGCAAGCGATGAAGCCGACGAGTGGACAATTGTTAATCTGCCTGCTATCGCTGGAGATAATGACATCTTGGGCAGAGCTGCTGGCGATGCATTATGGGCTGATAGATATGACGTAGACTTTTTAGAGCGTGAGCGGGCGCTTTTTCCAAAAGAATTTTCTGCGCTTTTCCAACAGAGACCAACATCCGAGACTGGTGCTGTATATGATATCTCTATGATCCAATATTATGATAAGCGACCAGCATTAGACGGACATATCATATTATCGATAGACACAGCATTCGGAGGCAAAGAAGGAAATGATTACAGTGTAATACAGACGATGATGTATAAAGATGGCTGCTACTACGGGTTAGATTTGGCAAAAGGGCATTGGAGCTATGACGATCTTAAGTCAATGATAATATCTTATGCACAGACATATCGCCCGCACAAAATAGTGCTTGAATCACAAGGTGCAGGGGTAATGCTAAATAGAGACCTGCGCAAAGATTATCCAATCATGCCGGTAAAACCCCTCAAAGACAAAGTAGCACGCGCACATTGTACAACGCATATATTCGACACAGCAAAATTTTATTTGCCTACGACTGCTGGCTGGGTATCTGATTATATTAATGAGCTAGCATCGTTTCCCGCTGGCAAACATGACGATTGTGTTGATACAACCTCGCAGGGATTACGCTATTTATGCGATAAATTCGGTTATGCGTTGCCTAACATTAATACACGAGATAGACACAAAATTGTACGAGCTTGGAGATTTTAATTATGCCAAAAAATTCTAAAGAAATTCAGCAAGATAGAGATTTTGTTGATCATATTACGCGCAATATTACTGCATGGCATTCGATGTTTTCGGATAATAATGAACGTTATCAAAACTCAATAAATTTCGCCTACGGTCAGCAATGGACAGATCAAGATAGAGCTGTGCAGCATGATCTTAAGAAGCCTACAATTACTGTTAACAAGATATATTCGTTCTATAGATATATCGCTGGCGAATTTAGATCGTTCAGACCGGATTATAAATTACGAGATGTTAGACTTGCTGGTAAGCCGTTAACGCAAGATAAGTTAGATTTTCTAACTGATCTAATGCGACAGATTCATCATGAGAGCAATGTACAAAAAATATACCAAGAAATGTTTCGCAACGCTGTGTTGGGCGGATATGGCGTTTTTGCGATCTACGCTGACGATGACAGACTTAATCCATTCCTGAAAACAGTTCGGTATATGAGTTTACCAGATTCAAGAGCAGCATTTTTTGATCCGGCTGCCAAAAAAGCAACCAAAACAGATGGGCAATTTGCTGGTGTTTGTAGTTGGATGAATAAAGCCATGTTCAAGTCAAAATTCGGATATGAGCCTGCGCAAGATTTATTCATACCTATGAATTGTTTTAATGGTGATGCGTTTGATGATAATGTATTAATTTTAGACTATTACGAACGGAGCGAAAAACAAGTCAAATATCTTTTGTTGTCTAACAATATGGTTGTAAAAGAGTCAGAATGGAAAGATTTTAAACAGATAATAGATAATCAGATGAAAGAACAAGGAGATATGGCTGGATTTGTAACAGTAATCGACGAAAAAGTAAAAAGGGATGATGTTATTACGCACTATAAGATAGCTGGAAGCAGAATATTAGATCAAGAGATATGGAACTCTCCTAGATTGCCAATTGTCTTTTGTGATGGAGACAGCAGATATGATGATGGTAAACAAATAACCACAAGTGCCGTTGAATTTGCTAAAGACCCGCAGAGATATCTAAATTATCTAAAGTCGGAAATGGCGCACACAATAAGCACATTGCGCAGAGAAATTATAGTCGGCACTCCGGACAATATTCTTGGCCGCGAAGATACGGTAAAAAATATTTCTCAAATACAAGGATTTATGGCGTTTAATCCAGACATGCAAACTGGCATGATGCCGCAAAGATGGGCAATGCCCGAAATTCCTCAATCTTTTTTGCAACAATATGAATCAACCCTCCAAGACATTAAAGAAGCATTCGGAATGTTCGAAGCAAACCGAGGTGAGATAGGTAATGAGGTAAGCGGTGTTGCGATAGAGCGGAAAATATCCCAAGGCGATCTGTCTAACTCAATTTTATTTGACAATGCGCTAGACGCAATCAGAGAGGGAGCGCAAATTGTATTTGATGTTATTCCGTACATTTATAATACAGAACGAAAATTAAGGATTAGAAATAAAGACGGCTCATCAGATATACAAGAATTTAATCCTAATGAAAATGAGGTACTTTTGCGTTTTGCTTCATTGCAGGTAGAAGTATCTAGCGGAGCTAATTTTAGAACGCAAAGAACGAATGAATTAAATCAACTTAATTCTATGGTTATGGCTTCTGGTAATGCAGCGCAATTATTTTCACTTATTGCTGATCAATATCCGCGTTTCTTGGACAGCAGCATTAGGGATGTCTTACAGCAGCGTCTTGGAATGTTATCACAATCATCATTAATCGCATTACAAGCATCATTAAGCGGTCAAGGTCAGCAGCAAATGCAGCAGCAGCAGCAACAGCAAATGATGGTACAGCAGAAAAAGCTAGACTTAGAACAACAGCGCGTATTTGCTGATCTAAAAAAAGCAGATGCCGACATGCTTCGCGCTGAAACTGATGCGAGAGATACAGACAACAAACATAATGCAGAATTGATAAAAGCCGAAGCTGAAATACGCAAAGCCCTCCTTGATTATCAAAGATCAGTAATTAAAACTGTATAATACTTGACAAACAATTAAAAATTATTATACTAATTGTCAGCCTTTACCATACGGCGAGTCTATTTTTTTAAAATTATATGACAAAAGGTATAATATGATCGAAGATTTAGAGCCATCTGCAACGGCGAGCGAGCAAGAAAATGCAGCAGAAGATAATGCAGAAAATAATGTCGACGAAATTATTTCGGAAGACACGCAAGATGATAATTTTTCAGAAGGACAAAAGACCTATTCAGAGGAAGATGTTGAACGCATTAAGAGAAGTGCTGCTGATAAAGCCGTTAAGAATGTAACGAAACGGTATAAATCGCAGTCAGATAATATGCTGTATGAACTTAAACAGCAAATTACTGATCTGCAAAATAGGTTAGCTGGCAATAATTTATCTTATAACCAAACAAATAATGCTAGTAATGAAAATGATGATGAATTTAAAAGAAAATTACTGCAAGTTGTTTCAGAAGCAAAAAAAGAAGAAATAACAAAAAAAATACAAGATAGAGATAGAAAACTTTTGTCAAAAGTAACCTATTTAGCTGACACGATTGATGATTTCAACGATGTTATGGTGAAAAATGTTGATCCGACTTTAGAGAAAATTCCATCTTTGATGGAAATTTGCAAAAAGCATCAAAATTCGCCAGAAATACTCTACAAAATAGGTAAAAACCATCCTGAAAAAATTAAGCATCTTCAAAGTCTGCCGGAAGACGAAGTCGAACAAGAATTTTGGCGGCTTTTAGTGAAATATGAAGATGCTGAAAAATCTATAGCGGATAAAAAAAGCAATTCAGAAGTTAAAACATTAGCAATAGAAGGTGCAGGAAATGCAGCAGTCTATGGCGATTATGTTTCATCCGACGATGCTTATTTTAAAACGCTAAAGAGATTACGCGGAAAATAATATTTCAATTAAAAGCCTTTGGGTTATTTTTTGAGGGCTTTTAAGATGGCAAACTCTTTTGAAATTTCCGATCTTGTCGCAAGATGCGGAGCATTTTTTACTACAGATTCTACATTCTTAGCAACTGCTGACCGCAGTTACGAAGGACAATTCACGCAAAAAACATATGAACCGGGTAATACTATAAGTTATCGCAAAGCGAATCGTGGCTATTTGCAGCGCGGTAAATCTCTTGGAGGTACGTCGCCTATTCAAGATAGAATTGAGACGATGACGATTCTCCCCCAGTTTTCTGAATTTGTTGAATATATCGATACAGACCCATCTCGTTTTATTCATGATTTTGAGGAAAGGGTTGCGCGTCCAGCTGCACAAGATATTTTGCAAGGCATGAATAGAGAAATCGCATCGGGTGCAATTGGGAAACTAACGCATCACACGCCGGTTGTGTCGGGTAATTTATCAAGTTATTCGAATATTAGCAGCGTCATTACTTTGCTTCGCAAAATGCGGGCAACTGGAAGTGAAATATATTTAGCATTAGCTAATGATGATGCTAATTCACTGCGCAATTCACTTTCTGATTCATTTAATACGCCAATTAACACAGAGATTCTTAGATCTGCAACGCTAGGTTCCTTATCAGGCATGACGTTTTTCGAGGAAAATGATATCGCTGCATTTGTTAATCAGGATGATCTAAGTGCCGTTACAAATGTGCAGGTTAAAGTTGATGTTCCACTTGATGTTCTTGGAACCTCAACGATTACTTTAAAAGGACTTCCTGCAAATACCTATATTGACAAAGGGACTATTTTAGATTTCCCGACGTATTTTTGGGTAGATGCCTATAGATCGCCTCTTACTGTTACATACAGTAATACTGTTGCAGTAGACGCACAGGCGGATGGAGCAGGAGATGTTACCTTAACATTATCAGAGCCAATTACCCCAGCAACACTGTTAACTACTGTATCAAATGTTGATCGCCAGATAGTAGCAGATAGTTATGTAAGCCTTATTTGGAAATACGTTGGAAATATCGCATATTCTAAATTTGGACTACATGTTGCGACTCCTCCGCTTCCGGCACTTCGAGGAATTGAGTCGTCTACATTAATGCCTATGGTCAAAAAAACATCTAAACAAGATGTATTAACTCGAGTTGATAGTCTTAGATTATCGCTTGACAGTGATTTGGCTGAATCAAATACCGCGTGGCGTCTTGATGCTGAAATGGCGTTTAGTTATGACACAGACTTTTGTTGTCTTGCGTTATCGAATGCATCAGCAACAACCACTCCATAATCTTTCAATATGCCGGAGCGCAATGCTCCGGCTTTTTGTGAGCTATTTGTATGTCTCGTACTGTTAATCGTTTAATATTTAGATCTTATCGGCTTATTCAGGCAATGGGTCGAGAAGAAGTACTTGGAGGGACAAAACTCACAGAAGCAATAGACATTTTAAATGATCTTTTTTCGCATTATTCTCAAATTCAACAGTATTTACCGCTTTATGAAACATTTGATCTGAATATTTCATCTGGAAAAGATGTTTATACAGTTGGTAAAAGTACCTCCTATGATTTTAACAGAACACCTATCACGCATATAGATAATGTTTTTTACGAAAGAGATGCGCGTATTTATCGATTAAATATAAAAAGTTATAACCTTTTCTATATACATGGTCGAGATACTTCTGTTTCAAGCCTTCCTGCATGGATTTTGAACGAATATTTTTATAATTATTCTAGATTTACAATTTTTCCAAAACCAGATCAAAATTACACATTTACTTTTAGAGTAAAACAAAAATTAACCGAACAAACTAACGATACTATTCTGGATGGTGTTCCTGATCAATACTATGAATTTTTAGTTTATGCACTAGCTAGAGAATTAGCCCCTATAACAGATCGAGAAGTTTCGTGGACAGATTTAAAAGAAAAAGAATATATGAATTTATTGCGTAAAGTTCAGTCTGACAGCTTACCAAATCTAGATGTTCACGTCGAAGCCCCTAGATTTTCAGAATATGATTATTATAGAAATTATGATCGTTTGAGGACGACATAATGCCTTTAGCTCGCATTCCATTAGTAGGCGGTTATACAAAACAATCTCCGTTATTATTGAATAGCGGTGAAACGTATAACATGTACCAAACGGTTGATACAGCTGAAAAATATATGCGTAGTATGGCAGGGCTCTCCGATACTCCAATTCTTCAATTTTCAGGTAAAAATAATATCAGAGGATTGCATATAACAGATGATAGGAAATTATTTGTTGTTGCTTCCAATTCAATTTATCAAGTTGATGAACAATTTAACGCAAGCATTATTGGCAACATTGGGACTTCTGTCGGATATGTTGGTATTGAATCAAATGATCATGAAGTATTATTTGTAGATGGTTCGAAAGGCTGGAGATTCGACTTTGTACAAAGCGTCTTTGAAGAAATAGCAGCTGACGGTTTTCCTTTGCCTCCTGTAGATATTGCGCAGATTGATGGTTTCTTTTTGGTCGCTAGAGGCGATACATCCGAATGGTATAAATCGCGGTATAGAGACGGCTCATCATGGAATGCGTTAGATGTTGCATTAATAGAAAGTAAATCAACTAAAATTCAAGCGATTAGAACATTAAACCAATCGGTTTATATTTTTGGACAAGATGCAATAGAACCGTGGGATATTGTACCAAGCAACGTGTTCCCATTTTCGCGCAATAACGGAGCGTTAATTGAAAATGGGAGTATTGCAAGAAAATGCATAGTTACTGGTTCAGGAATTTTAGTTTGGCTTGCATTTACAAAAAATGGTTTCCAGTCAATCATGGCAACTGATGGGGGACGACCTAAAAAAATTAGCACAACTATCATTGAACAACAGTTGCAGTTATATTCAGATTTAGATCAATCAGAAGGATATATTTATCATTTTGACGGTCATTTGTTTTTTGAATTTTCTGTTCCAAGTGAAAATGTAACGTGGACGTATGATTTTAATATAGATCAGTGGTATAGGCGCTGTGCAAATGATTTTAGCCGGTTTGTTGGAGCATCTCATATTTTTTATTCAAATAAACATTTAATAGGTTTATATAATGAAGCAAAAATTTATGAAATGTCGGCAAATTATCATCAATATATAGATAAACCGATTAGAAGAATTAGAACAAGTGAGATTTTTAAGGATGAATTTGGCAGATCTATAAATATTAAAAAGTTAGTTATTAATATTTTACCCGGACAGGGAAATGTAACTTTTCCTGAAAACACACCGCGTCTTATTTTATTTATTTCTAAAGACGGCGGTTATACATTCGATAATGGAAAAGATATAAAACTTCCACCTATTGGAAATACTGGCGTTCGTGTTGTTCTTGATACGCTTGGCTTAGCGGGTGGAGATGATGGGTTTGGCTGGGTGTTTAAATTCGAATTTTTCGGTGAAATGCCTTTTATTTTAGGTGATATGTACGCAGATATTTTAGTAAGCAATAAATTATGAGCGGATTAACAAATTACAAAGCATTACCAATACAAAATGTGCCCTATAAAGCAAATGTTGTTGAACAAATGCCTATGGAGAAAGAATGGACAAATTGGGCTCGCCAAACAAATGATTTACTCGAGCATCATAATAATTTAACTGCACAAAATGCCTTAATTAATTCTGATTTTCACTGGTCAAGAACTAATGAAAATAAACCTACGCTTACTGATGGTGAGTTTGTAGAAGGATGGTTTGTAAAAGGCGGTGAGATGAAATTTGTCGTAACGCCTAAATATTACACAAACACTGATGTCTCATCACAAACAGGATCAGATAGATATATTAATGTAAAAATAAATACAATAAATCAAAATCAATTTGAAATATACCAAAAACTGCCAAAAACATTATCTTATTTTCATAATAAGACATTAGTTGTATCGGGTCTTGTACAAAATAATTTTGGAAGTCAAATAAAGGCGAAATGCAATATAGCTTTTGATACAAACAACGATGGCACATTTGAGTTTTCTGCTGATTCTAATATTTTTTATATTGGAGATACAACTGTTAGAAAACCATTCGCAGCGCAAATAACCACACCAAACATTACAGAAGATAATAGAAACAATACCCAATATGTACGGTTGGTCTTATTTGATCTGGTTGATCGCGTTGATTTTAATTTGTACTTTTTAAAAGCAGAATTTAATAATCTTCCTACATCTTTATTTATTGATCATACTATAGAAAAGTTAAAATTAGATGACATTAAGCCGTAATTATTATATAATTTGAACATTTAGTTCAAAATAAATTTACAGAAAGGATAAACTCATGTCATGGCCTCAAATTGCTGTTCAAGCAGCTGCTACAATAGCACCTTACGTTTTAAAATATTTCCAGTCCAAAGGACAACAGCAGGGAATGGAAGGTTTTGCTGAACAAATGCCAAGTGTTGAAAAAGAAATTAGGCAAGCTGGAGCACAAGCAATTGGAAGATTAGACCCATATGCACAGGCAGGGACTCAATCTTTGCCTTTATTACAGCAATCATTAGCGCAGGGAGCAGATCCAACAAAATTATTAAGTCAATATAGTTCTCAATTTCAGCTTTCGCCATTTGCTCAAACTCAAATACAGGAGGCGCAAAAAGCTGCTGAAAATATAGGGGCTGCTGGAGGAGTTGTTGGAAGCGGTGCACAGCAAAGAGCTTTAGCGCAAGAAGCCCAGCAAGTAACGTCTGGAGATCTTCAAAAATATCTAGGGAATGTTATTGGATTAAGACAGCAATATTTAGGTGGTTTAGAAGACCTAACAGGCAGAGGACAGCAGGCAGCAGCTTTACAAGGTCAGTTTGGAATGATGAGCGCACAGGATATTGCTAATCTTCTTGGTCAGATGTACGCAGCACAGGGACAGGGCGAAGAAGCAGGAGAAAGCGGAATGGGTTCATTATTAAGCGGTGGATTAGCTGCTTTTGGAAAGATCGGCGGAATGTTTGGCGGTAAATCGGGCGGTAAATCGGGCGGTAAATCGGGCGGTTCATCGGGCGGTTCATCTAGTTAAGGTATAAAGTTATGATGCAGTTTGTAAAACCGTTAGAATTTAAAGATCCTACAGAAAATTTATTCCAGCAGGTTCTTCAATTACAACAGGCGCAAAGTGAAGAACAAAAAACAGAAGCTTTAAAACAAGCTATGCCGTTACTTCAAGCACAAACACAAGCTGGACTTCAAACACTTCCGCAAGAGACAAAAACAAAACTTGCGCAAAGTTTACTTGCTGAACAACAAGCAAAAGCAGAACAAAGTTTACTGCCTCAACAAACACAAACGCAAAGATTATTATTACAAAGTGCTCCAGATAAAGAGCAGGCACTTATTAATTTAACAAAAGCACAAACAGAACAGGCAAAAACTAACGCAATGTTCACTCCTGATATAAAATTAGCGTTAGCAGAACAAAAAGCAAAACTTACAGATCCTGCTGCAAAAGCAGAAACTAATCAATTCTTTCAAGTTACAAAAGATGTATCTACAGATGCTTCCGCAGCAGCAAAAGGTGTTCCTATTATAGATCAGTTATTAGATCTTATTCCACAATCTACTGCTTCACTTGGTCCTGCCGGCGGACGAGTTGTTGCATGGGGCTCTACAAATGGTCAGCGAATGAAAGCTCTTATTTCAAAATTACAAAGAACTGTTATTCAAGCATCAAAAGGTATTAGAAATTTGGCAGAATTTAATACACTTATAGCAGCAGTAGGAAATTTAAAACAAAATCCAGAAGCGTTAGCAAAGACATTGCAGACATTAAGGAATGAATATTTAACAAGTATTAGGAAAAATCAATTCTATTCTGATTACGTGTCATCAGGGAAATATAATCCTTTTGAGGCATCAAACTTATGGTCAAATGAAGCTATTAAAGAAGAACAAGAAGCAAAAAATGCTGGTGTATTAGGTACAGGAAAAAGATTTTATATTGGAAAAGACGGACGAATATATAGTCGCAGTGAAGTTTTAAAAGCTGCGGGTGTACAGCATACCCCTGCTGTTTCTCAAATGCAGGCAGGAGGAATAAAATAATGGCGCTTTCAAGAGAAGAAGCCTTAGCTATGTTAGGAGGTCAGATTCCGCAACAGTCAGCTAAAGTTTCAGAACAACCTGCACAATCTGGACTTTCACGAGAAGAAGCATTGCAGTTCTTACAGCAGCCTACTGTAGAAGAAAAATTGGCTAAACTTTCACAAAGCGAACCTTCACAAACTACTCAATTCATTGAACCCGGAGCATGGGGACGAACAAAAGCAGCAGCCGAAAGTCTTGGGCGAGGTGCTTTACAGGATTATCTTAATATTGGAGCTGGATTTGGAAATTTAATTGCAAAAATAGAATCTGAATTTTCTCCTAAATTAAAAAGAGAACTTCATGGACAAGCTTTTATGCGAGCTCCTAATGTAATTTCGCGCGCGCAAGTTCCAGCGTTAGCGCAAGCAGGACAATTATTAGATCCGTTATTATGGATTGCTCCGGAGTTAAAAGGAGCCCAAGAAACCTCATTATTAGGAAAAATATTAAAGGGAACCGCAAGAGCTGCTGCACCAGCAGCATTAATGAGCGGGCTAGAATCAGCCGGTAGAACAGGAGAAGTAAGAGCAGCCCCATTTGAGGTAGGAGGTGTAGCAGGAACAACATTAGGTGCAGGAGCTAAAGGATTAGAAGAAGCAGGAGTGCGTTTAAGCCCACTAATGGCTAATCTATTAAAAAGCAGAATTGCCTCTAGGACTGGAGAAATTTTAGACACTCTGAAAGGAGGAAGCGAAGCCGGAACAGTAGCTAATGATATTGCACATACTTTAAAACAAGAATATTTGGAAAGACAGGGAAATTTAACACCTGAAGATTATATTTATAGAGCTCCGCATGAAAGTGTTGGGGCGTTATATGACAAATTCCATGAATTAAGTTTAGCCCATCCTACTTATCAACCTATTACGACAGAAGAAATTAATGCTATAAAAAAAGGTGAAATTTCTCCAGAAGAACTTTTTAGCTCAAAAGAACCATTACCGCGTTACGATATGCGTGCTGTTTCAAAACAATTGGAAAATACATTATCGCCTTTAAAGAAAAGAAAAAAATTAGGTACTGCAACAGTGCAGCAGAGAAAAGTTATGTCGTATTTAAAACCATTTGAAAATGAAAAGATAAATAATTTTTCTGATGCTGCGAATATGAAACAAGCGATTAATGAACAAATTAAAGCACTTCCAGTAGGAGATTCTACAATATCTAATCTTGAAAAGTTAAAATCTTCTGTAAGACAAAGTATGCAAGATACAGCGAAAGGCAATCCATTATTAAAAGATGCATTATTAAACGCAGATCAACAATATGCTAAACAAGTTGTTCCATTTAAGAAAATAGCTGGAACAAAGAAAGCCACTCCTTTTTGGAAATGGTACGCCTATGGAGAAGGTGAGCCGTCAAATATTTTAAGTCATTATGTTAAAGGCGGAAAAGAAGCGGATAGAGTTGGAAAATTAAATGAATTGTTTAAGTTATTGCCAAATGATAATGGAATTAGCCGGCGCCAAGTTGCTTATTGGTGGTTAAAAGATACAGAAGGTGATCCAGCTAAAATGATAGATCGATGGAATAAACTTGGAACTGCACAAAAACGACAGCTTTTACCTGAATTTTCAGATGAATTAGATCAATTATCTAAATTAAAAGCACAATCTCCGAAAGCCTTTGAACAGCATGTAAGCCATCCTTTGACTATTGGTACTTTTCCATTCCAAAGCGCAGAAGCTATCGCTAGAACAGGACTTTCTGCTTTGTCGGGATTATCTCGTGAAAAAATAGAAAAAGATCCTATTTTAGCTGAAAAATTAATTGAAAATATTGTACAAAAACAACCATTAAGAGGAACTAAAGCTCTTCCTTTATTTTTACGTAGAGCTGCGCCCGCTGCTGGAATTGCTTTTAAAAAGATTGGATTTGGAGGGTTATGATGGCTAATTTAGCACTTGGCAGTGTGCCAAACTGGGTTATTTTTAATCAAAACACGACTTTACAAGCTGCTGGCGGAAAAATTAAATTTTTTAAATCTTCTGATAAAAAAACAAATAAATTAGTTTATAAAGATGCGTCAGGTTTAAACGCATACCCAATCGAGGGAGTACCAATTGATCCGTCTGGATCAACACCTATAATCTGGTTTGAAACAGATGAGCCTTACTATATAAGATTTGTAAGCAGAGATGGAATTGCTAATATTAGACCGCCAATAGACGGATATATTCCAAATGTTGAAGGAACTCCTCCAACACCAACGCCGACAGAAATAGATTTTGATAATTACGTAACTAATCCGCAATTTAGAGAATTATATTCAAATGACTTTACAGCATTTGATGTAAGTAAAACTGGAATATATTATATAGCTCCAACATATGGATATGAAAAAAGCAATAATACTTCTACTGTTTCAGTATCTTTTTTGCCGTTAGATGAATCAGATTCTTTAGAAGGAGGACCGGAACGTTTTTTACGGTATGACTGCACAGAAGCTGGTGTTGGTGAAACTAAAAATCACGCAGTTATTGAAAGATTTTATGGTGTTCATACTTTTGCAAATGAAACAATTTCAATTGCATTTTATGGTAAAAGTTCTACTGCCAGTACAGTTAAAATATCCGCAGTTCAGGATTTTGGAACTGGAGGAAGTCCAAGCAGTGAAGTTGAAACTATATTAGGTACTTTTGATTTAACCACAGCGTGGACAAAATACGAAATAAACGGAGCATTAATTCCTTCTATTGCAGATAAAACAAAAGGAGATAATAATGATGATTTTATTGCAATTTCATTAATATTTCCATTAAATTCAATTGCTCAAGTTGATTCTGTAAATTATCAAATAAATATAGGACCAAAAGTTCTTGAATTTGAATATAATCCAACACCTAGAAGTCAAGCTGAAACGCTTCCTAATATGCTATTGCCTTCTGTAATTGAAGCAGAGCAGAGATATGATGTATTGACAGCAGTTTTCACAGGTTTTGATTTACAAAGTAATACCTATTTAAATTCAGGTATGAAATACGAATTACGTCCTTGTGTTCCGGTAGGTACAATTGTGCCTATGCACTCACAAAATGTTGATCCAGCATTTTTTGAATGTAATAGTCAAACCATAGAAAAATGGAAATATAATAGATTATATAATGCAATAAAAGATAATTATGATTTTTCAATATCTGAATCATCCGCTACGGCTGAAAGAGCTGGAAATGTTATAACCGTTACAAATACTGGTTTTGGATTAGTACCAGATATTACAGATGCAGATACTGGTTATAGTTTTGCTGTAACACAATATGGAGATGAAACAAAAGTACAAATTTCAACAATCACATGCAATGCTGGATCATCAACTCAAAGCGGATCTTACTTTTTGTATAATACTGTTGCAGGAACTGATATTAGCGGTACTGTGATATACGATAATGAATTTTATGTTGTTTTAATTGTAGATAAATTTTTAAAAATACCAATTGTTGCAGATCGAACGTTAATTCTAGTAAAAGATATTTTAAGCACTGATACGTCAGAAGAAGTAGCAGAAAAAATAAAGAATGTTCTAAATCCTATTATGTATCAAGTACCAGATTATAGGGGCTATTTCTGGCGTGTATGGAATCATGGTGCTGGAATAGATCCAGATGCTGCAATACGAACTGGAGGAGATACTATTGGCAGTACTCAACCAGATTCTATTAAAGAACATTTCCATAGCGTAAACACATCGTTAGTATTAAGAAGTGATTTAAGGGGCGCCGGAAGTGAGGCAGCAGCGTATGATTCTGTAGCTGCCGACAGCGGAGCGACAGGCGGAAATGAAACTCGCCCAATAAACAAATATTCTATGGCTATGATTAAATATTGAGGAAAATATTATGACAGCAGTTAAATTTAACGAAGTAATCAGAAATGATGAGACGGGAATTACTATTACAAATGCAGGAACATTATCTGCCGGACAGGATTTAGCGCGAATTGTAAATGTTATAAAATGCGCAGGAACTGGCGGGACAGTAACTGTTTATAATAGATACAATGATCAAACTTTTACATTTCCTATCGCAGGCGGTGAAACTATATTTATGGCTTATTCTAAGTTAGTTTCAGCAACAGCATCAGATTTATATTGGGCAGAAACAGCATCAAGCTTTATTGATAAAGCTGCGTTATGAGGTAACAATGCGCACTAAAATGGAAAATTGCCAAAAATGGCAAACAGAAATAAACAAAAAAAATAAGGAAATTATTTTAGATGTTATAGAACTTATAACAGAAGATGGATTATATTTAATAACAGAAGATGATAAACAATTAATCACTGATGATTCAGATTGAGGACTTTAGAATATGGCAAAATCAAAATTCTCACAATTAGCTCCTATTGCTACATTAGAAAATGAATATATACTTGCGTTCGCGGATGTTTCTGGCAATAGAAATGTATCCTCTACCGTTGATAAATTTAGAGATTTATTTTTAGCAAATAGTTCTAATTATTTCGTAGATACTGAAAATGGAAATGATACAAATTCAGGAACAGTTATATCCCCTTTTAAAACAATTGCGCATGCAATTTCTGTTATTTCTGCATTGGTACCAGCAGATAATAATAGATTTACTATTAATATTTTAAATGATGCAGAATCAGCATCAAATTTTACGTTGCCGCGTTTTGTTAATTTAAAGGCTGAATCAGCCACATTAACAGGATTAATTAATTGTAACGGTGAACAATATATTTATGTTAATAGATTAAAAAATAATAATAATGATATATTTCAAAGTGGTGCATTTGGAAAAAAAATTTATATAAAATATAATGAAGCTTTTGTGATTGGTGATTATTCAGTTATAAAACATCAAAGTGTTTTACACAGATTCGTTGTTCATGGGGTTTATACAAATTATGAAAATTTTTCATCTTCTGATACACAAGTAATAAGTGTAACGCCGTCTGATAGTAATCCAGATAATGATTCAATGGTTCACCTTGAGCATGTTCATTTTTCTGCTGCTGGAGCTAATAAACAAGATCCAGTTGTTGTCTATTTTTCTGGATCATCTCCAGAAAAATTAATTGCAAAAGTTGATAGAATTACAAGAGATGCTGGCGTTTCAAATATCACTGGTTTTCATAATGCTTCTACCGGAACAATTATAGCTTCCATTGGATCTGGAGACTGCGATACTTCATATAATATATCTAACGCTTCTGGAAGAATAGTAACAACTGAAATTGAGGGTTTTACAGGAACAAGTACTGGAATCGGAACTTTAATTCAAAACGTTCATGTTGAAGGAGAAGGAAGTGCACAGCAAGTTTTAATTAAAAGAAATGGAAAAGTGCTAACATGGGACGATCTAAACTATATAAATTCTGCTGTAACTGAAATTAATGCATATACACAATATACAGACCCATCAATTGTAACTACGTGGTGGCTTGATAATGATCCTCCTGAAATTACAGAAGGTGTTCAAATTGGACAAACTTCATCTTATACACCAAAACAAATTGGAAATGTTTTAAAAGTCACCGCTTCTTTTGAAATGGGACGACGTCCTGTTGATGCCACCCGCGTTTGGGGTCATATCGCGCTATTTCTTAATGGAGTTACAAATGCTTTAGCATCTAAACCAAAACTTTATCCCACTTTAACATCCTTTGACACTTATATAGAAACATTGAGTGTTAAAATTTTTCATACTGTTACATCTTTAGATCCTGTGCAGTTTCAAGTTAGGGGCGGTATTAATGGGTTTGGAACAGCGGATGAATTTACTATAAATGGAAATTCCTTTTTAGGACAAAGAGGTGGTGGTACGGCTCGCTCAAGAATAGAGATTGAAGAAAGAGGTTAATATGAGTGCAAATATTCCACAATGTTTAAAATATTATATTGAAACTGTTTATTCTGGCAGGAAAAATACTTATAACTGCTCTGGGACTGGATCATTGAGTGCCCAATATGATACGCTTTATTGGACACCATCAAACCCAGATCCTAAACCTGATTTATCAGCTTTAGAAGCGGTTCAGTCTGATGCTGATTTATATTTTAGACGCCTTTCATGTATTTCAAATATGAAAGAATATGCTTATTATAAAAAATCAATACAGCAGATAGTTTTTGGCGGATATGATTATGAAGGTAACGATAAAAGCCAGACAAATCTTTTACGGTCAATTTCGAATGGAATAGATACCCGTAATTGGTATGATATAAATAATATTGCACATTCTACAACTAAGGTTGATCGTCAGGCAATGTTTGCTTTATGTGATGAAATTAATCAGTTATTCAAAGATAAACAAGAATATTATCGAACACAGATTATGGCATCATCAGATCCAGAAAGCATCGATATTACACAAGGCTATCCGCCAAATCCTTATTCAGGAACTTAAAAATGTCATTAATATTAACTATTAATTACGACAATTCAGATAATTTTGATATTTCAGATGAAACGGCTGTAAATTTTGCAGGAAGTTATGTTGAATTAACAACAGAAAATGATCCTGGTTCTGAATTTACTCAAGATTTTTCAAGCAGCAGCGGATTTACTTATGATCCTTCATTGAGCACCTTTTCAGCTGGACGTGTTGAACAAGTTGATAAACGCCCAGCAAATGCTGCTTTTTATGCTGCATTAACTTCTTTTATTGATGCAAATTGGGCTAATGGCTCTTTGACTGGAACGCCAGTTGGAGGTGCTGCAATTAGCGGTGGTTATTTGGATTTATCTGGAGGCGGAAAATACGTAACTTATTCAGCCGTTTTAAATGCAGACTGGACACAAATAGGTACTATTCGTCTTGTTAGACAGCCTCAATATTCAGGAAGTCCAACTGTTAATCGATCTTTTTTTTCCATTATCACAGCTGTTGGATCTAATCAAAATAGGATCGAATTATCGCATTTAACAACTGGTCAAATACATCTTGAAATACGAAGTTTAGGAGGAGCTGCTATTGTTTCCGCTGATCTTGGCGCATGGTCTCCAACAGCATTAACAGATTATGAATTTGAATTAAATGTCGATATTACCGCAGGAGCAACTAGATTATTTGTAAATGGTGTTCAATTTGGCGCAACACAGACGGGAACAGGAGCAAGAAATGCTCCGTTAATTTTACAGATAGGTACTGGATATGCGTTGGCTCAAACTGAAAATGCAAAAATAAAAGATTTTGCTGTTTTTAATGCCGTGCAGCACACAGCAAATTATACGCCATTTCAAGACATTCCAGACACGATTTATTTAACCGATGTTATAACCCTTCCTTTGTTTGATTATGCATCTACAGGCTATCCAGAGAGCTTACAGGCATTTACTGATTTTATTACTGTTCAAGGTGATGTACCGCATTATACATTAAATAATCTTTGGTGGAATGGCATGGATTGGGTTGCTAGCGATAATTCTTATGCACAGTCAAATACTGCTTCTGAAATTTCATCAAATATTTATCTTTTTGTTCCAGCAGATACTGTTACAGTAAAAATTATAACTCCAAATTCAAATACACAAGCTTATATTGATAATTTGATCATAGAATATATCGGAAGACGATATAATATTTCTAATCCTTCTTTGACGGTAAAATCTTATACAAAAATGGATGGAATTGACGGGTTTGCTGAAATTGCAACTAAAACTAGCGGTGTAGAATTAAAATATATTCTTGTTCAAAACGGCATACAAAAATGGTGGAATGGTGCGTCTTGGGTTACTTCTGATGGTACTTATGCACAATCTAATACCGCAGCAGAAATAGAAGCCAACAAAGCAACTGCAATTACTTTTGGGTTAGCATTAAAACTAAAAGTTTTTCTTCATTCTGACGGTCAAAATAATTTACAATTAGAATCAAATGAGATTTTGTACGATTTCTTTTTTACTTCACAAGAGCCGGACGAATGTTTAGTGTATGGGCGAGTTATTGACCACGACGGAATAGCTGTTGAAGGCGCAAAAGTAAGCATTAAACGTACTGATCCTATTGAACACGGTCAATCAATTATATTGATGAATGCGTCTACACTAACCGACAGTGAAGGAAAATTTGAAATAACAGCCGTTGAAACAGAAACAATCAATCAATATGTCTTCATTCAAATTGAATATACAAACGGAGATGAAACAAAAATAATCACGTATGAGAATGTAATCATTCCAAATCTTCCTGAAATTGAATTAACTGATCTAATTTTAGGCAAAAGCGACACATCTAAATTTTACCGGTCTATTGATAATCCAAATTATCGGGAGGGCTGGTTTTTATCTGCTGAAATAGAATAAATAATTTACTTTTTTAGAAAAAAACATTATAATAACAAAATTAAGAAGGAGTAATTTATGAATAATATTATTTTATTAAAACTTATTAAGAAAATTTTTGCTTACAATCTATTAGAGTTTTCAAAAAAAACTGGATTTTCAGTAAGTTATTTAGCACGATTATTGCAAGATGGAAAATATGCGGAAGACGTTCCATATTCTACATTAGTAAAAATTTTCAATAGGTTAGAACTTCCTATTTTTATTATTAACATTCTAACCGCTGACATTCCACAAACATTACCAGATCCATTAAAAAACTCATTAGAAGAAGTAAAATTGAGGACAAAAGAGTTTTTAGGAAAATTAGTGGCTGATAAGATTTTAAATGATCTCTAATATGGATAGTAATATGGATAGCGAGCAGCTTAAAACGTGTATTATTGAACCAACATTGCAATATTTAGAATATGATAATAAATTATACAAAGGCAGAATATTAAATCGTTCCGCAGTTAAATTATTGCTTTTAACAGCAGCAATAGAAAGCGACATGGGGCATTTTATTGAACAAACTGTGATGTGTGCCTCTAACAATGGCGGAATGGGGATATATCAAATAGAGGAATTAACTTTAAGCTGGGTACTTAAGAGATCATATAAATATCCTCTCTCTAAGGCACTTGAACTTAAATTTAAAATTCCAACATCAGAATTTATAAATTATCCTCGTAATATAATCGGAAATTTATTTTATCAAACAGCGATTGCTAGATTAATATACTGGTATAAAACCGCAGACACACTACCTGATGTTGACGATAACGAAGGAATGTGGCTTTATTATAAAAAGTGGTGGAATAGCAGCGAAGGAAAAGCAACAAAAGAACAGTTTTTTAGGAAAGGTAAAAAATATGGAATCATTTGAAAAAAAGCTAATTTATGATATAGAAAATGAACATAAACTACATTAAGTAGGAGTTAACATGAAAGACACGATAGCACTATATGACTTAATTAAACTAGTTAGATACGGGGATATTTTATTGGTAAGAAATCCAAATATCCTTGGCACAGTTATAAAATGGTTTCAGGAACTTCAAGGCGACGAAGCAATTTATACACATGCTGCAATAATAAGTGATTCCCCACCGCATATATATGAGGCAGCAGAAACACTTAAGGAAGAAACACTTCATAAATATATCGACTATGATATATGTTTGATAAGACATAATCTTATGACATTTGATAGATACGAAAAAGCAGTTATAAATGTAATACGCCCACATTTGGGCGATATTTACCCTTTTCATCGTTTAATATTGCATGCCGTAGACAATTCTGTAAATTGGATTTTAAGAAAGATTGGTGTAAAATGCAGGCTTAAAACAGCAAAATGGGTTTCTTATAATATGGCTGTATGCTCTGAATGGGTCGATATGTTTTATCATGATATTGGGCTTGTGGATGAATGGAGAGGGCATAATCCTGATGATATTCACGATAGAGCATTAGCTCATCCAGAAAATTGGCGTATTATTTATGAAGGTAAATTGATCTAATGGCAACCCAGCACGATATTGATATTTCACACGGAGAGAGAATAGCTAAACTTGAGGAAAGAGTTAAGAGTTTAGAAGATTTATTAAATGCTAAAAATGGAACAATAAGCCGATTATTGTGGGGAATATTAGGCGCAGTTAGTTGCTTTTTTATTGAACATTTTTATAGAATATTTAAGTAATGTTCTACGTAGAACAAAGAGGTTTTTATGCCGTTAAAGAAAGGTAAATCAGCAAAAGTAAAGTCTGAAAATATAAAAGAGCTTATAAAATCAGGCTATCCTCAAAAGCAGGCTGTTGCAATTGCATATTCAGAAGCAGGCGAAAGTAAAAAGAAAAAATTAAAAAAGCCGAAAAAAAGAACAAACAAACCTAAAAAGAAATAATCAATATTTTGTAAGCAGATAGTCGCGTTCTTTCTCATAAAGCTGTTCAAAGCCTGTGCATGCTGCTCTAAAATATCCTATTTTTTCCTCTAAAATTTTAAGAGCTTTTTCATCGTTAATTAAAATATAATCATGAATAGAAAAAGAAATAGAATTTGAAAAATTTATCTGAATAGATAAAAAAATGCGCACTTCATTTGTTTCAAAGAAGTTATGGTGAATGAAATAGCTAAATTCTGTACATATTGCATCATATAATGACATTATGTTCCGAAGGATTTTATCACATTTTTTCCTGCTCATGATTTTCACCTAAATAATGTATCAACAAAATATTTTACCTCCCCAAAAGGACAATAAATTGTGAACTTTCTTTCAAATAAACTGGTTTTGTCAATTTTATAAGAAAAGTTAAACGATTTTAATAATTTTTTTACTTTTAATTGATATATAAAATTAGTTGTTATAGTAATAATATCATGTGTTTGTTTTAACTGTGCTTCGGCTTGCATAACTCCTAATTCTTGCATGTATGATATTTGATCACCGTTAAATATATCTATTAATAATTTTTTCATCTGTTCATCCTTCATCCACTTCGTCAAACATTGCAAGCTCCTTTTCAACATCTATACCTGATATTTGTTTAAACTTCTCATTATTCCAATTTGGAATTGTAAGTGTTTTCTTTTTATCTTCTAATGCTGCTTCGTCCCAACTCTTTCGCCACGCTTCTTGGTAAGCATACTCTTTCAAATATCCCCCCGTCGTTTTATACGTTGGATGTGCTCCTTTTTCTTCCTCTGTCATGTCTTCTTCGCTAATCCATTCAGTAAGATCGAAATAGAAATAATCTGGAAATGAAAAATCTT
>Ga0180438_10003330_pt1 | contig 24415 bp, 37 predicted proteins | sample SS_ome_12_FD_132455 | JGI IMG/M metagenome (GOLD analysis project Ga0180438, IMG submission 132455) | Hypersaline lake sediment archaeal communities from the Salton Sea, California, USA - SS_3_D_2 metaG | ecosystem: Environmental > Aquatic > Non-marine Saline and Alkaline > Hypersaline >... | reverse complement strand
GCATCAATACACATGGCTTTGAAGGCCCCTGGTGGCCTTCTAGAATGATTTTCAGGCTGCCCCATGGGTATTCACCTAGAATTGGGCCTAGGGTGCCCTGGTGGGCAAGCCAGGCAGGTTGCAGTTCTTCTTCAGGGTGAAGGTGTGGCTTGCATCCATGCCACAGTGCTTCAGGATGAATGGTTAGGGTGCAGTGCCTATCAATCACAAAGGGATACAACCTGCAGGCAAGGGGCTTCTGAAGATGAATCATGCAGTTACCATTGAATAGGTTTCTGCAACGTGAAGGCACGCCATTCTTCTGCTTGCAGCATGGTGCATCACAGGCACCACATGATGGCATCAGGCGTTTCATGTTCACCACATCAATGAACATCCTTGCCAACATCACGCCATTCACCTTCAGCGTTTCAATGATCTTCACAGCTTGCCCCTTTCATCAAACACCATGCCATCATCAGAACCACATGCACCAGCAACAGCCTTGAAGCTATCGAATGGAACAAGAACAGCAAAGCTTTCAAAGCCCATCTGCTTCATGCTTCTTTCTATCTGCTTGCCAGTATCATCACCAAAGGCTTCACAGATCCCTTCAAGATGAATAAGCCATGCAGGGCCTTTTGCTGCCTTGCCATCCTTTAAGCACAGCCTGGCATTCTTCAGCTTCACAGTAAGGGTGCCCCTGCCATCAATCACCAATGGGAAAAGTGAACACTTCCCTGGCATCATTCCAATTCCTAGGCCACAGTGAAGTGAACCATACTGGCCATAATAACTGCACCTTCTTGTGAAGCCATCACGTTGATATGCATCAGGCCCTTCACAGCAAGCTGCCTTGCATCCATCACAACCAGGCAATAGTTCAAGAAGGGCCTTCTTATTCACCTTCATCATGATGTATTGCTTGCCATCTGCCTTGGTATAGATTGGGATCTTTGCCACTATTCATCACCACCTTTTGCCAATGCAATGAAGAGTGTTCTGTATTCATTGATGATTTCTTTCTGTTCGGAAATAGTGCCTTCCATCCTGCAGCATTCCTGCACCATATCTTCAGCATGAAGAACTGCATCTTCATGCTTGGCCTTCAGTTCTTCATATTCAACTTCAATGGCCTTCCTTGCGCCAATCAAGTTATCTGTCTTAATTCTCTCTTCATGAAGCTGTTCATTCTTTTCATCAATGATGATTTGAAGGTGCCTGTTTTCAACACACAGATCAGAAACTTGATTACCAAGCCTTGCAACTTCACTGGCCCACTTATCACGTTGCTTCTTCATCCTGGCTGTTGCACCCTTCTGGCTGGCAACGCTTCTGCATAGCTTTGTGATGTGTCTGTTCATGTGGGCAATTACATCTTCTTTCTTGTGCAGAAGATCCCTTCCGATATCCTTTGATGCATTGGCATCTTCTGCCATCTTCTTCAGCTTCTGCTTTTGACGTTCATTACGTTCAACACTATCTTGCTTCTTGGCCAATGCTTCATTCAGCTTCCTGCATGAAACTTCAAGACCCTTGCACCTTGCAATCAGTTCTGCCTTTGTACACTTCTTCAAATCCATGGCTGCCCCTTTCTACCCTAGAAGGGTATTTCATCATCATCATTGAAGGATGGCTTAACGCTTTTCTTGCTTCCTTTCTGTGGTTTGGGCTGTGCTGGTTCAAGCCCTTGTTCAGCCACTGTTGATGTTTCAAAGTTCACATGAAGTTCAAACTTGAAATGCCCACAATCCCTTGCCTTCAATGTCTTCACTGTTGTTCCTGCCTTCAATGCTTCACCTTCAACTGCAAGTATCAGTGAAGCATCTTGCTGAAAGGCATCTGTGAAGGCAACTTGCTGTGATCTTCCAAGCTGTGACGTTACAAGCACCACTGCTTCAAGCTGTGCTGCAATGGCTTTCAGGTTCCTGGCAATTTCCTGGTAATACTCCCAACCCTGAACTTCACGCCATGGCCTGTAGTTGTAACAACTATCTATGGCAACCACATCAGGCTTGAAGCGTTGTGCCATTGCCAAGATGCCTGCAAGTTCCAATGTTTCACCCATGCCAACAGGGAAAACTTGATAGGCTGCCAATTCAGTGCAACCACCATTGAACTTCTGAAGCTGTGCATCAGTGAAGCTGGCCTTTCTGTATCTCTTATAGTTCAAGCCAGAAAGCCTGCATACCATCTTTGAAATCAGTTCACGTTGTGGCAGTTCACCTGATGCAACCAGCATGGCCTTATCTTTCCTTGCCATGTGTGCCAGCATGTTCAACCAGAACCATGTTTTGCCTGCCCCTGGCCTTCCTACAATCACAACCAGTTCACCAGGCAGAAGGCCACCTGTGGCTTCATCAATGGAAGGGTAAGAAGTAAGGCAAGCCCTTGAAGTATCTTGGCCATAGGCATCTTGAATATCATTCAGCACTTCCTTCAGGCGTTCTTCACCTTTCATGCTGATGCCTGCACCATCTTCAAAGCCATGTGTGATAGAAGCAATCACCTGTTCAACATCTTCATCAAGATCTTGCAACCTTGAACCTGCTTCATGAAGTTTGCTGATGGCCTGCCTTCTTCTTCTGCATTCCCTAAGCTTTCCGATGTTGAAATCAGTTACAGATGGCAAAACTTCAGCTTGGCCAATGGCCTTCAGTATCATGGCCTGTGCTTGTTCATTACCCATCTTTTCAAGTTCATATGCCACTGTGCCCTGATCTATATCTTCACTTCTGGCCCATAGCTGTTTGGCAGCCTTGAAGATTTGGGCAGTGGTCTTCATGTAGAAATCAGCTTCTTCAAGGCTTGCCATAATCAAGGGCTTATTCACCTTGCCATTTTCACTGAACACCAGGTTGGCAAGCACCTGCCTTTCACCATCTTGGTAAAAGGGTGCCTTCTGTACCTGTGGTTCACCTTCCATGCTTCACCATCCTTGCCAATGCCTGGCCCTTCTTCTGTATCTCTTCAAGGGGATCACACCTAGTATCTACTGAAGAACTCTTCTTCTTAGTTCTATTCTTATCTTCTGAACGTAGTGGTGATGTGCCACTGTTGGCACATCTTAAATTCAAATCTGGCACATCTTGGGATGATTCTTGATGTGCCACTGTTGGCACATCTTGAATGGCCTTTTCCATGGTTCTTGATGTGCCACTGTTGGCACATCTTGAAAGGCTGTTTCTGGCTGTTTTAGATGTGCCACTGTTGGCACATCTAAACTCTGATTTCTTGATGCCTTTGATTGGTGGAAAGCTAAATACTTTGCCACGTTTACCACGCTTTGATTTCAGAAGGCCCATAGACTCTAAATCTGATATGTGGCGTGAAATTGTGCGTCTTGGAATTCCCCAATCCTGGCTGATGGTTTCGTATTTGGGCCAGGCATGGCCACTGGTTCTGTTGGCATATGAACGCAAGGCCACATAGACCATACAGCCTGCCAGTGGCACGCCTGTTTTCTGCAGATCCTTCACCCAATCAGGGCAGATCTGCTTCAACCCATTGGCCAATGCTACGCCTTGCCCTTTGACAGTGCATCAGCCATTTCATCAAGCCTAAGCTGTGGATCTTTGATAGCAAAGGCAAGCTGATAGGCCAATTCATCAAGCCTGCCCTGAACCTTCTTCTTCTTTTCCCTAAGCTTCCCTTGCTGTTCTTCAATCGTGGCCCTTTCCTTCAGCAATTCAAGGTATTCACCAGACTGCTTGGCCATCTGTTGGGCACGCAACTTCAAGGGCATGGGTTCAGGGGCCTTCTGTTCAGCACCTGGCAGATTTTCCTGCCTGGTTGCTTCTTTACCCTTGCCAACTGGCTTCTTCTTTCCTGAAGCGTTCTGTGGCTTCTGTGGGGCCTTCTTTTTCGTGGCTGCCATTACAAATCACCTTCCTTCTTCCAAGTGGCCATGATGATTGGCGTGCCCTGGTGTGGCCAGTACCTAGGCACCTTTATCAAGGTGAACCATTCACCTTCTTCTGTTTCTTCTTCCTGCAAGATGTACCTATCCTTCAGCCCTTCCTGCCTGGCACGTTCTGCAGCTTCCTGAAGCGTGCTGTATGGCCTTGAAATCTGTTCAAGGTGGAATTCATAGGGCTGGCTTATTCCGCCTGTGATATGGCCTGCCAGGGCCACCATGAAGCGTGTTGATGCACATGGCTTTGGCAACCTGTGAAGTTCAATGCAGTCTGTGATTGTGGCTTTCATTGGTTCACCTTTGGCATCCAATCAGGGCAGCTTCTTTTTGAAACGCCTTGAAGTTCCTTGTACCTATGTCTACAGATCCAACCTGCACCCCTAAGCTTCATCAACCTTTTGCAGCTTAGGCAGTTTCTTTGGCAGCAAACGTGTTTCTTTCTTCTAAAGCCACCCATGTTAAAAGTTCCCTATCCCTGTGAAACCCTTTGGCATTGGGTGCTTCTTCTTGTAATCAGCCCACCATTCACCATGAAGCTGTGAAGGTGATTTAGGCTGGCCACCATATTCAAAGCCACCTGGTGGGGAATAGATGGGCTTCATGGTTGGCCAGTAACACACCATGAAAGCAGGTACTGTTAGATCACACCTGAAGGCTGTTGGAGTATCATCATAATCACCATCCCTATAACAGACCCTTTCACCAGGCACCACAGCACCACACTGCAGGCTTCTATATCCAACTATCCAGCCTGCACGCCATTCTTCTTTGGGCAGATCCTTCACAATCCATTGCCTGCCAAGGCCATCTTCTTCTTCAGTATCAACACGTTCATACTTCTTGAAGACTGTTACCACCATACACATCAGGGTTTCAAGATCATAGGCACCATCACCAAAGCTGCCACCTAGCTTGAATTGCTTTTTCATTGCTGCCCCTTTCTACCATTCAGCCATGGCCACAGGTTCACCACACCTTGGCACATGAAGAAGCCTGTTGCCCTGGCACTTCCATTGGCCATTGCCAAGCCTGGTGCCTGTGGTTTCAAGCACCAAGCATGGTTGTGGGAATGGCCTACCTTCTAGAAATGCATCCTGTTCTTCAAAGCCAAGCATTAGCCTTGAACAGTGATGTGTTTTGCACTCTTCAAGCGTGGCAAATGGTTCTGAAAGCCTTTCAATTGTGATTCTGCAGTGCTGCATGGTTACATCAAGTTCCTGATACCAGAAGGAAGCCCTGTAAGCAATGGATCTTGGGAAGCCACCATCACAACTGATGGCTTCAGCGTTTATGCTTTGGCTGAATTGCCCTGCCAGGCAAAGCTGATAGATCTTCATCTGATAGGCTGGCACACCACCAACTTCAACAAGCGTTGCAACCAGGCCATCAGGCATCTGAACCCTTTCAATTTCGTTGAAGTATTTCATGGCGTTCATCTCATTTCATGTATCAGTTGCATAAGGGCCTTCTTCACAGCTTCAAGCTTTGCAACTTCAACTTCTTGCCTTTCAGCATCAACCTTGTAACTGGTTGCATCAGATCTGGCACTATCTAGCAAGATCTGGCAATGCCTAAGTTCTTCCTTGGCTTCATTCAGTTGTGCTTTGTATTCTTCACCAACGCCATAGTTAAAATCAGCACGTTCAACTTCATATTGAAGGCGTTCACTTTTGATCTTCAGCTTATCCTGCAAATCATCACGTTCACCAACAGTCTTGGCTAGTGCATCATTGGCAACTTTCAGAAGTTCACTTTGCTGGTTTCTTTCGTGGCGTGCATTATCTAGTTCTGCATTAAGTTTCCTAACGTCTTGAGAACGTTTGCCAAGTTCCATCAAATCAGTATCATGCACATGCCTTTGACGTGCCAAGGCATCCTGAACCCTTTCAAGTTCTTCCTTCAGGCCATCATTTTCAGTCTGAAGATCCTTAAGAACAACTGATGTGAAGCCATATAGATTGATGGCCAAATCATCACCAAGTTCAATGCATTCTGAACCACTATTCAGAAGTGAACTTTCTACAAACAGAAACCTGCCACTGCTATGAAGTGAAAGCCTTGCAAGATCATAATAATCACTTAGAGTGATCAGAATTCCCCACTTTTCACCTGCAGAAATCCGTACATCTTCATCATCTTCTATTCTGGCCTGTTCACCTGGCTGCATCTTCAGTTCTTTCTGTTCATCCATGGCTGCCCTATCCTTTCTAATGTTCTCTACAATTCCATTCAAGCTTGCCATCATTGCATCAGTGCATTCTTGACAATACATCATGGGCCTTACCACTTCCTTCACGTGGAAGCACGAAAGACACAATAACTTCACTTCAACACCAAGGGATTATTTGGGTTCAAGATGGCTGTTTCCCAATCCTGGCTGCCTTGCTGGTTCCACTTCCACCAATAGGTGATGGTATCGCCACCTTCACCATATGGAACAGTGAAACCAAGCCAAGCCCTGGTGGTTCTGTTCGGCGTGAAGCGTGCATACCAATGCACCCCCCATGAACCAGGCTGGTTAAATGGCCCAGCCACAGCACCACGCCTGGTGCCATCAGCCAATGGGTTGTTTTCAGGGCTTCTGGTTGTGTACCAATGGGGTTCATGCCAGATGTTGCTTGAATGCCCATTGCTGGCCCTGAACCAGTTATCTGCACCATCAGGGCTGTGATACTGAAGCCTTGCATCTGTGCAGTGATAACTTAGAACCATACCAGTGTTCTGTTCAACAAACTTCACCCAACCAATGGCAATGCTTCCACCACCAGTGCCCTGCCCTGATACATAGGAAGGCGTGCAAAGCACAACGCCAATTGGCCAGCCACTGTTAATGATGTTCACGTTGCTGTATTCAGGTGGATGCCATGCAGGGCCTGTTGGCTGTTCTGGCTGTGGTTCAGGGTCTGGCTGGTTATCATCATCAACCTTCTTCTTCAGTAGTTTCTGAAGCCATTCAAGGGCCTTCAATAGAAGCTTCTTCATATTTCATCACCACCTTTATCAATCACTGCACCACAGATTGGGCAGCATACTTCAGCTTCAGGTTCTTCAGACATGATGCAACAGCAATCTTCACACACCACTGAACTGCAAGTGCCACAGCCCATGGTTGCTGGCTGTTCTTCACACATTTCACAAGTGCCAAGGGTTTCTTCATTCATACCTTTACCCCTTCCTTCAGTTCAAAGCCTGCACAACTAAGAAGCCATACAGGATCAAACTCAACAGGCCAGTTGAACCACCCACCATCAACACCACGTTCATCACCCAAGATTTCAAGTGCAACAGCAAGCCTAATCAGATTTCCTGGCTTTGTTAGCAGTTCAAATAAACCACTGGCAGTGCCAAGGCATTCCAGAACCCTTGGATGCCTGCAGCTTTTGTGGGCACTGCCAGCCACTTCGCCAACATGCCTGCACCTGTAACAAGCATCACGTATTTTCTCATTTGCCACAATCTTTCCGTCTTTAATCATTGGATGCCCCTTCCCATGCAATAAGTTCTAGCCAACCCCAAAACATGCACTGCATTTCAAAGATGTGATCATATCTTTGTATAAAGAACCTTTTACCATCTTCATTTCTAAAGTTTGCCATGTACCATGTATACCAAAGCATAGGTTTCAATTCTTCCATGCTGATATCAAATTTGATATCAACAGCCATCAGCATTCACCTTCCCAAATCACGTGCAACCAAACAGGATTGGTAACACACATGGCAAGCCACAGAAAATCTTCAGCCCTGAAGAAGGCATGAAAATGGCTTTCACTTATCAGCCTGAACCTAAGCCCCTTCAATCCTTGTTCAGTCTTCAATGCTGATGCCTTCCATGCTTTCAGCAATATCTGTGAAGTTCACATCTGAAAGCTTCTGCTTCAGTGATGTTTCATGAGAAGCTTCAACCATCAGGCCATCAGATAAGATCCTGCACAGCAAGCCAGCTTCACGCCAATACACATAAGGGGCCACTTCACCCTGTGCATACCATCCTTCTTCATGGGGTTCACCTGCAGGCACAAAGCTGCCACAGTTCACAACAAACACAGTGCCATTCATGCCACTGTTTGCAATCTGCCATGGCTGTGATTGCAGCATTGCCCTATGTGTGTGCTGAAACAGAAACACTTCAATGTTCATGAAACCTGCAGCAACCTTTGCTGCTTCATTTAGGTACTGTTCATCACCAAGCCTTGCACCTTTTGGAAGAATGAAACGTGATGCACCCTTGGCAATCCTGATCATGGCTTCATCAATCAATGGCCACTTCTTTTCAAGCTTTGCACCAGCCTTGATGATGCTTTCACCAAACCACGCCTTGAACCTGCCAGGGTTCCGCCATACAGGATCTAATCTGTGCCCATGTTCATACCACATCTTCAGGGGATGGCTATACATTTCAATCAACCCTGAATACCCAAGATAGGAACAGTGCTGCAGCCTTATGTCATGATTGCCAGCCATCAGCACTGCATGTGGGGCCTTACGTTTCCAGCACACAGAAGTGATGATATCTTCAGACACAATCAACGCTTCAGCCAGGCCAGGAACATTGTTGAACGTATCACCCACCAGGTGAAGAACCACGCTGAAGCCCATATCAGAAAGCCTGGCACACCATGCCAGAAGAACCTTGAAGCAACGTTCACCAGTTCTGCCAACAATATCTGGCCTTCTGAAATCAGCATCATCATGGTGCAGATCACCAATGAATAGATTTATGATTTGCCCCATGATTACACCTTCACCTGCTTGGTGTGCTTGCCACTGAATTCATTTGTGATTTTCTGCTTCCACTGTGAATCAGTTGCATCAATGGTTGGCACAGACTGGCCACAATCAGGGCAAGGGTGATTGTAAGGCGCAAGGGTGATATGAACCCTTGCCTGTTCAGGATGCCCTGCAGGTGGATCTGTGAAGGTGATGGTTTCCACATAGGCCCACAGTTCTTTGTATTCATTTGGCATTTCAGTTCCTTTCTGTTGCCATGGCCAAGATTGCAAGAAGGCCAAGGAATATGGCAAGCAATCCTATGGCCCTGATAAATAGTTGAAGAAGGTGGGCACCTTCTATCATCAGACAGTGCAGAGTGAAGGAGGAGTTTTGAAGTGCAATCAAGAAGATGCCCACCATTTCACCTAATCTTGTTCAATCACATCAACCAACAGCTTCAATTCTGTTGGGTTACTGATTAAAAGTTCTTTCAGTTGTTCGTGCCTTCTTTCTGCATTCTCATCTGCAAGCCTGATTTCTTGCGTGATGGTTTCATGCTGGTGCATCATGCCCCATGCAAGGATAGTGCTTATGATGCCAAGGCACAGAAGCATCACAATCATCATGCAATGGTGCTGGTTCATGTTAAGCATTTGCTTCAGCCCTTATCTTGGCTTCCCAATCCGTTCTGATTGCTTCTTCAGTAAGGCCACGTTTCATGCCATTCTTTGTGAACTGCAGCAATTCATGCATAATACCAAGCCACTGTTCATCAAGCTTAGCTTTCATTCGTTCATGGGCATACTTCAACTGAACTGCAGCACCTAGCATATCCTTCTGCATGATGCCCAATCCATCAAAGATATCACCAAGCATCAAAACAGCATTCTTTTCATTCACTCTTCTGGTTTCTGCTTCAATTAGTTTTTCAAGGATCTTGATTGAATCACTGTTTACTTCAGATCCTTTGCCAATGGCTGCCATAATTTCATCAGGGTTCATTCTGCCCATTCCTGGCATATAAAACATTCTGCTTCCTTCCTGCCCATGCATAGGCAGTGCTTAGTTGCTGAAGCCACCTGGCTTCATACTGTTGCCATTCTTCTGGTTCCTGTTCGGTCATATCTGGCCCATAGTGCCATAGGCGTGCATAGTGTTCATCACGCCATTCAATCATTTTTTCCTGCTTCCACTGAATGATGCTTCTATACGTGCTTAGATACCACAGCATTGTGAAGAACTGTTCACTGAAGGTTCTAAGCCCTGGCCTGATAACTTCAGCATCTTCATTGTATGGCTGGCCCTTTCTATATGCCCCTGCAGTGGTTGTGGTTTCCTTCCAGAACCTAAGTGCATCATGCAGGCATTCAAGCCTGATCTGCATTGGCCCAACTTCACCCATGCCACCATGCAAATGAACCAAACGCTTTTCACACCTTACCTTAAGTTCTGAAGTGCATTCAGTAAGGGTGATGGCAAATAGGTTCACCTGGCTTTCTTTGGCAATCTTGAAATCAGGCACATAGGCACAGGCTTCAGTGCAGGCCAACCAAACGTTTTCAAGCGTGTTGTTCGCCACGTTCATCATAACGCCCTCTGCTATGCGTTCACCTGGTGTTGGCATGTTCACCTTCTTTCCTTGCCAGGCGTTTCTTTTCAATGGCAAGCTTCAATTCTGATACCCTCTTTCTTCGCCATTACTGCCATCATCACCACCACCTTCAATGCAATCAGGGCACAGGCAATCATCATTATCAACTTGCCAGCCATTGGCCCTTAGATCACATCTAAGTGCTTCCTTATCTTGATAATCGCCTGCCCACTCCCTGCAGCACTTATCACAATCAGCCCAATATTCAACATTGATTGCCATCTTCATCACCACCAATCAATGGCATCTGCCTGGCATCTTTCTTCACACCACGCCTTGCTGCCTTCCTTGGCCATCTTCCTTGCCTGCACAGCTTTTCAACAATAGTGGCAAGGTGCTGTTCACTGGTGGCAAGATGCAGTTCAATGCCACTGTTCAGAACTCCAGTAAGAATGCCCCTGGCCACGCTTGATGGTGTTGGTTTCCATGTTTCAGAAAACACATTGCCATCAATGGCATCAATGAATTGCTGATGTGCAATTGGCATCAGAATGGTTGTTACCTTTCTTCTATCAGATGATTTCATTCTGAACCACCTTTCTTCAGGTGCTTGATTGCATTCATCAAGCACTTTGGCACTTCAACACCTATCATCAGATGTTTGTGAACACGTCTTTGCAACCAATCACACAACAGCCAAGCATCAGCCATGTGTTCAGTTGCCATTTCAATGCCACTTCTTTCAGTGGCTACTTTCATTCTTTGTGTACCATCCCTTCTGGCAACACCCTGTTCAACCTTCCAACTTCCACCACCTTTGCCAAAGGCAGGTGGCACAATGGCAACATTGAAGCCAAACTGTGAAAACTTCATTTCAAACCAGCCAACGCGCTTGGCATATGCTAGGGTTTGCTTCTTATTGCAGCCAGGGGAAAGCCACGCACCTTCAAGGGCAATCACCACATCACATGGCGTGATACCTGAAATGAAGAAGGTTGCTGCCATGCCATCTAATGCATCACAGGTTCTGGCAGGCGTTGTGGCCTTCCCAATCAATTCACTGCCATTGAACAGGGTTGGTGCATTTCCATCTGTAAGATGCTTGGCAAACATGGCCCAATCAACACCAGGATCACAGCCAGCAACCCAACAGCGTTCAATCAGTGGAAGCTGGCAGGGATCTGGCCCCTTAGAACGTGCCATCTTCATTGAACCCTTCATCTTTCTGCATACCATCTTCATCACCATCATAATCAGGCCCATCATATGCAGCATCATGGGCTTCATTATCGCTTGAAGGCTTCTTGCTGCCCTTCTTTCCACCCTTCTTGGCCCCTGGCTTGGCTTCAGAAGCACTTTCATCTTCAGCCTGGTTATCCTGTGCCCCTTCACCTTCTTTGGCTTCTGTGGCCTTCTGGTGGGCTTTAAGGGCTTCATCTGTTTCTTCCTTCACCCTTTTCATGAATTCATCACGCTGTTCATCTGTAAGGGCCTTCACGCCTTCATAGTTGAACTGTGTGGTTTTCTTGGCTGTTACCACTTCAATCACAGCATTCATGGCAGCTTGCCTGGCTTCCTTCTCTTCAAGGGCAGGGTGCTTGCCTGCATACTGCCAAGCTTCAGTGGCAAATGCCCTTACCTGATCTTTCAGAACGTCTTCAAAGGCACTGTAATCAAGTGGCATCTTGGCAGGAAGCATGGCTGTTCTATCACCTGCACAGTGATACTTTGAAGGCTTGGTGAACACAACCCTTTCTTCACTCTTATCATCCTTGGTTTGAATATCTGTATACAGGATCAAATCAGCAAGGGCTTCAATGTTGTTCTTCAATCTTCCTGAAAGATTTGGAACAGTTACAGTGTATTCACCTGTTGCATCTTCCTTGGTGATTTCATGGCTGTGTGCAATTAGGAAAAGCCCATAGCGTGAACGTGCAATTGTGTTGATGCAACGCTTCACTTCTTGCCACAGGGCTGCATATCCTTTCCCATAGCCAATATCACTGATGTGTTCAGCCTTCCTATCAGCCTTCCTGTTATGTTGTTCAACAACATAGATGGCTGCCAAATCACACAGTTCTTCAACAGTATCAATCACCACTGTGCCAAAGGCATCATCAATGGCCTTGGTTTCTTTGGCGTGTTTCATCAATTCCTTCACGCCTTGCTGCACATCTTCCCAACTGGTGCAACAATCTGCACCTTGTGTTGTGATTTTGTAGCATTCAATCTGGTTCAGGCCAGGTTCAGTGGCAAGGAATATTGCCCCTGGTGCTTCATTTGCAAATGTAGACTTGCCCACCTTAGCAGGGCCATAAAGAAGAACAATCATATCCTTCAAATCACGCTTCACAGTGCTTTTTTCTGTTGGTAACATACCCATAATTGGCTGCCCTTTCCTTAGTTCATACCACGCTTCAAAGGTGGCCTGCAGGCCCTTCACAATTTCAGGGTTCTGCCAACCACCATGGTTCACATCAAGGAAGTGAAGCCTTAACGCTTCACGCCTGATATTCTGAAGTTGCCTGGCCAAGGCATTCAGGGCCTGAAATCCTTCTGTAATCATTCAGTGTTCTAAGTGCTGCCTTTAGTGATGCAACCTGCACTTCAATCAGCACAGGATTTCTTGTTACTTCTGCATCTGAAAGATTGATTGCCACTGCTTCAACTGTTGCAATGGCCACATCAAGTTTTTCAACGTTGGAAATCATGGCCTTGCACTGGCCTGCATTCATAGCTTCTTGCCTTTCAGTGTGCCTTCTGTTTCAAGGCGTTTGGATAGATAAGGGTCTATGCTTCTTGGCTGGTGGCCTGTGATAGAACTGAACGCCTGGCCCCACTGTGGGGCACTCGGTGTTGGTTCAATCTGCCAGGCATCTTGCTGTGGTCTTCTTCTGTTCCTTGGCTTCATCTTCATGGCTTTCATCCTTTCTGGCTGCCCATAAAGAAGAAGGTGGGTGAAGGTGCCTTCTGGCACAGCCACAGGATACCAACCTTTGAAGCACCTGAAGCCCATAGTGAACAACCTGCAGCACAGCCAGAAACTGAAAGATGTTCACGCTTCACCCACCTATTACCATGTGATTTCATCATAGCCTAGTTCTTGCATTTGGCAAAGAATGAAGTTCTAGCTGATAGGGCACATGCCTTCTTTTTGCTGTTTCCTTCTGGCACCCACATGGGCAACATATCTGCCCATAGATCCCAACCACCAAAGGTGTTCACAATGCCTTTGCACGTTCTTCTGATTGCGTTGTAATCATCTTGCTGCCTGGTGGCCAAGTAGTTGCAGATTTGGCCCTGCAGAACTCTAACCAAATCAACTACCCACTTCCTTTCAAAGTTCCTATTTAGCCTAATCACATCTTCTTGATGCTGTTCAAGATAGTTGATGAATTCAGCAATGATCTTGGCATTCATTGCCACTTCAGTTGGCGTATGTTCAATCATGCCTGCCTCTTCCAATAGATGTTTCTTGGTGTAAGCTTCAGCCAATCGAATGAACGCCTGAACTTGTATGTGCTTTGTGCCTTCTTCACAAGCACACCTTCATGGCCCATCTGAACCACGCTGTTTGCCCTGGTGAAAAGCTGTTCTTCAGTTTGAACTGTTGCCCACTGTACCAAGTGAACATGGGGCACCCCTTTGGCATTGCTGAACCACTGTGAAAGCCTTGCCTTCCTTTGCTGAAGGGTAAGATCACAATCTTCATTCTTCCATTCATCCAAGGTAAGCCCATCAAACACAAAGAAGTGAAGGCGTTCTGTGGCAGGGTGCCCACCATTACACCTGGTGATGCTTGCAGTAAGCTTGAAATCACCTGCAAACACTTCACCATCAAGCACCACTTCTTCAGGCACGTTCAGCATGTACTTCAATTCACTGGTGATGGCAAGTGTGTTGTTCAGCACATTGCCACGCCTTGAAATGATCTGCCAATGCCCTGATCTGTTGATGCTGTGATCCGAAAAGGCCAAGGCCCTGAAGCCATCACGCTTCACTTCAACCGTGCAGGGATATTTGGCCCTTTGTGGTTCCCAATCCTGTGCCAGTTGGCAATTATTGTGTATCACCAAACCACCACCCTTCAACAGCATCAAGCCAATATTCAAGCCTAATAATGGCCCTGCACACCATGGCATTGAAAGCCCTTCTTGCTGCACACTGCTTCTTGAATGTCTGGCCCATTGCTGGCCATTCCTTTTCTGAAGTTTCATCAGCAAAGGCATGAACATCATTCATCATTATTCACCTTTCCATAGGGCAGCCCTGAAGGGCCACAAAAGCCACTTCAGGGCCAACCCTATGTTCTTGCCCTAGGTTCAGGCAGCCCTGCTTAGAAGCCTGCCTGCACGCCTTTCAAGATCTACCCTGGCATCAGTGCGGCCAATGCTTCTGGCACTGGCTGTGATGCCATTCACGATATCAAGCAGGGATCTGGCCTGCCCTTCTTCTTCCCTGGCATGGTTGATGGCATTCTGTGCCAAGGCTGCAGTGAAGCCCCTGGCCTGAAGCCATGCTGATACTTCCTTTTCATCCTTGCCAACTTCAAGCTTCTTGGCATTCCGTATCATGGCCACAGTTTCTGCAGGGCTGGTGTTCACATACTCTTCAAGCATGGGCCTGGCTTCTCTCATGAAGCGTTCAGGGCCACCACTGGTGTGCCTTATCCTCAATTCCTGTTGGCCCTGCATACCAAAGATGGTTCTATTTCTGCAGATGGATCTGTAAAGGAACATGGCCATGCCAAACGACATAGAACCAACTTCACTGTTCCAAACCATGAAGCCCCTGAAAAACACATCACCATCAACATCAATGGGCCTTTCAGCATCCACCATGAAGATAAAGCAATCCCTATCACTGGCATAAAGCGTGGTGCTGGCATTGTTGGCTTGCCTGCCTTCCACATCAAAGGGCAACTGCCAAGAAGTACCTTCAACCACTTCACCCACTGCCTTCACTGCGTCAAGATCCCAAATCCTGCCATAGGATGAAGACGTAACAGCACGCATGGTTGGCACTGGTGAAGGGCTGGTTTCAGTATCGGATGAAGGAAGTTCATACAACACTTCCTGTTCATCCCTGGCAACCCTATCAAGGCCCCACTGAATATTGATGGCAGCCAGTTCACGTGGCAGGGTTCTAAGGTATCTTGCAGGGGCCTTGGCTGTGGTGCAAAGCTGTCCAAAAGACCAATGTGAAGGCTGCATCAATCCAACAGGCGTGTTGAATAGAAGGCCATCTGATGTTGATTGAACATCAGCAAGCATCTGTGTTGATGGCATCACCCTGGCATGGCTTCTGTTGGTTCTTTCTGCAACTGCATCATGCAGGCTGGCAAGGCTGGTAAAACGCTGATCTTCTGGCCTACTGTTCCAAAGGCTGTTAAGGTTTGTCATGATTTCTAGTTCCTTTCTATTACGCTGTAACTGGCAATTGTGAAAGATTGGTTGTGATGGCTGAAACGTTCTGCCTGATGGCTTCAGCAATGGCATTGGTTCTGCCCTGCCTGGCAAGCACCTTCAGCCAGTATTCAAGCTGGCCTGCATGGTGGTTCAGCTTCCTGGTGTAATACCTGATGAAGGCATCCTTTACAGTCCAGAAGCCATGCCTTCTGGTTGGCCTTTGCAGATCACCAAGCTTCACCAGGGCCACATCAACTGCAGCCACTGCATTCTGTGCCTGATCTGCCAAAGCCTGTGCCTGTTCCCTGGCATAGGCTTCTTCTTGCCTTGCACGTTCACACTGAAGCCTAAATTTGGCCAGGCCAATGGTTCCTGAACCATAGGCACCATTGGCATGTGCAACGCTGATGCCACTAGCATCAGCTTTCACAAAGCGTGAACGTTTCTGCAGGCCAGGCACCTGCACTGCACTGTTCAAGGTGATGGTTGGTTGGTACTTCATGGGCTTTGCCCCTTTCTGTGGTTTGGCCCTTCAAGGGCCTTTCCTTGGTGGCTGTTTGGCTGTTTCTAACTATGAATAGCATTTGCCAAAACATTAATAAGGGCAAAATGCCAATGTCAAGAGAAAAATTCAGCCTAGGTGATTTTTCTTCCTGAACCACAACCCATGGTGGCATCAGGAAGGGCCACTAGGCATTTTCAGCCACCTTTGGCAGAGAGTAGGCAAAGGAAAGGCCCCATGAAACAAAGTGCTTCACAGGGCCATACAGGGGCCTAGGAATGCCAGCCAGGGCCATTCACCAAGGGCAGCCAACAGATGGCTTCAAGCCCTGGCTGGCGTGGTTCATTCAAGGCCAAAAGGTAAGGTTTCCCAAGTGTGGATACCACCTGCCAAAGGCACAGAAGTTCACAACAGGGGTTCCGTAAAGATCCCAAGGTTGTGGTGAATTGATGCCACTTCCAACTTCATACCTGCAGGCAGCATCAGTGCATGTTGTGCCTTCATCCCATGTGCCTTCATAGCATGGCGTTACAAGTTGGGCACATGGCACCCCTTTGCTTAGAAGCTGTTCAATACTTGGGAATTCATCACCTGGCAAGAAATCAGTATGAAGAAGCCTTTCACGCTTATCACGAAACTGAAAGATTACTTCACCTTCTGTTTGTGCCCAGTCCACTTCAGGAAGATCTGAAGCTTCAACTATGTATGGTTGTGGTGAAGAAAGTTCAGCTTCAGTGAAGGTGTGAAGAACCCTTGCATTAGGGTGCTTATAGGCATCATATGGTTCACGTGAACCAAGCCAATCATTGAAAGGTGGCACATACCAAAGTTCAACTTCATAATCACCAAGTTCTATTTCATGAAGCATGGTTTTGTTCATTGGAATTCTGAAGCTGAACCTGCCATCTTCTGCAAAATCAGGGTAATAATACAGGCCCCTGTCCCAATGCATACCAACTGTATACATTCTTGAACCAAGATAGATCCTTAAAGTGAAGTAATACACCTGGCTTGTAACAGTTCTGCCCTGAAATAAATCAATTCCAATGCCAGGTGTTTGATTTGTTGGTGAACCACTATCACGCTTTCTTGTTTGTAATGTCCACTTTGGTTCACCTGGTGGATACCATTCTTGATAGAAGTTATAGCCAACAGGTTCTTCAAGCAAAATCCTTCTTGCTTCAGTTAGAAGTTCAGTGAACCAGAACACAGACCAATTGGCACAATCAAACTCTTCACAGGTATGTGTTGATTTTGCATAACGCATAACTTGCGTTACATCTGCCTGAAGATTTGAAGCAAAGCCATCAAGGGTGTTCTTTTGTCGCCATAGTGATGTGATGATATCTGTTGGATATCTGCAATGTGGGTAAGCATGATTTCCAACTATCCTGGTGTAACAATCATCAGGTGCAATAATTGGTGGTTCGTTGTATTTCCAATCAAAAGCACCTGTTCCTTCAGCAACACGCAAGGCATCAACCCATGGCAAGAAATCATCATAGTTCTGCTTTGCAATTTCAAAGTATTCACCTTCAGGATCTAAATCTATGAAAGGTGGTGCTGATAGGCCAGCATCAAGGTTCCTATCAACAAAGTTCTGCCACACCCAACCATACATGGCTGATGGTTCAGCCATATACCAAGCATTATTCACAGCCTGCCTATAGGTCCATTCAGGGTGCTGGCCTTCCCTAACGCTGATGCCAGGTATGATTAGGTTATAGGTTGGGTTCTGTTCAGGTGGGCCAGGATAGATAGAACCTGTTGCCCATTGATTGTATTCGGTGCAGGCCAAACAGGGAACAGATAATCTGCCATTTAAGACCACTTGCCCCTATCGGAAAACCACAGCCTTGCTTGTGTATTGAAATGCATTCCAAACTGGCCACGCCATGTTGGTTCATCATCATCTTGCATGATGGTTCTTTGGCGTGAAAGTTCCCTTGCATCACCTGTGGCACCTGAATGCACATGGTCCCAAAAGCCACCACCATCTGCCCCACCACCAACACGAACAGGCAAATTCTGTGTGTGATCTTCAACACGTTGAATTCTTTCACCATGGCCCTTCACCTGCTTCATCAGTGAACTGCCTGAAGGTATTTCAGGCACCCTGGCCTTCTTGTCTGCATTCCTGTTTCCTGCACCTGTTCCTGCAGCCTGTGCCCCACTTGGAAGAAGCGTTCTTGCAATGCCAACCAAATCAAGTTCACTGAAGCCTGTATAACAAGTTACAGAAGGTTCTTCAGTGAACATGAACTGCTTCTTGGTGATTGGCGTGTTGATTTGTGCAAAGCTTTGGCCAGAGTAGGCTGCAGTAATGATGTTTCCAATATCAAGCGATGGGAACAGGCCCCTATAGGTGTACCTAAGAAGATTTCTTCTGGTGCTATACCATCCGATTGCAAAGGCAGCAACCTTCCTTAGAAGAGAAGCATCATTCCTTGCTTCACTTGGCCCTGAATTCAGTTGGTATGTTAATGGTGGTTCAATGTCCACAATGGTTTGTGGATGAATCACCCAACAGTGGGCACCAGGAACATGAAGATACAAGATGGCATCTTCAGGATTGCCACTGATGATTGCAGCCACCTTCAACCTTTGATCCAGTTCAACATTTACAGTGAACATCAAATCAAGCCAATCAAATTGGGGATTGATTAGAGTTTTGTCTTGGGTGTTTGGATCACCTATAGGAAAGTGATTCTGTGCAAACCAGTGGTTATGATTTGGGATTTCAACGCCATATTCATTATCAGCCATTCTTAGGCTGAAGTTTGGCACCTTCCCATCACGCAAATCATGAATGAACTGATAGGTTGGCACACCATCAACACCCCTATCAATTACTGTTGCATAGGGCTTCTTGAAATCCTGAAGAAGGGATCTGTTGGAAAGATCCCCACCACCATTTGCATAATCCTTGTTTTCCTTGAATGGTAGTGTTCTAAGAAATCCCCTGCCTGAAATCACAGGCTTTGCCACCTTGGTTAGATCCACACCACCATTCATGGTTGCTTCAGGAAACACAGAATCAAAGTTAATGATCCCACTAAAGCCAGGATCTAAAACCCAATAGCCATAGACCCTACTAAACTTTTCACGTGCCCTGGCCTTATCCCTTGCCCTTCTTCTATACCAGATATCTGCTTCAGGTGGAAAAGAAGGCAGATCAGTTTCAACATATTCAGTTTCAAGCGTATTGTCCCAACCCCATTGAAAAACAGGCCCACTTCCAAACCCATAACCACAATCACCAGTGAAACAGCTTCTTATCTTTTCACCTGTCACAACAACACCTTTGTATCTTTCTTGCGTTGTCATGAAGATGGAAGCAGGGTTGATATCAAGGGCATTGTTGAAGTTCAAGCCATACTGTTCAGGGTTGCCTGGTATTGTTACGTCTTCAAAGGTTATATCTTCAGTGAATACAGATTGCACTCTAAGTGTTGGCACAAGTTCATGTGTTAATTCAAACAGCATCCCACGTTGTCTTGGAATGATGCTATTGATGGCTTCCCAACCATTCATACCTTCAACACTATGTGTTGGCTGATAGCTATCAAGAAGTCTTTGCGTATCCAGATATTGAAGGGGAATGCCTATATCAGAACAGTAAATTTCAATCACGTATTCTAAGCAGTTCAGTGCAACCCATGCAGGTGTTTGCAAAGGGTCTTCATCCATTGAAAACAGATAGACTGTTTTGAAATTCCCATCACCGACTTCAACCAAGATCTTGTTTCTTGTTCTGTTTCCAAAGTTGCTGGCAGAAGAACCACGTGCAATGTTCTGATTGAATGGTGGCACATAATCCATTCTTACAACTTGCGTTGTGCTGTTAGGAACTGAACAAGCAAAGCTGTATTCAATCCTCACCTTTGTGAACAGATATTCAAGGCCATATGCCTGCATCACCTGTTGGCCAGACATATAATTTTCTTCACCATGAACATCTAAGGTGTTGTCTACCATATAGCCTTGCCATGCAAGCCATGTGCCATATTCACAGCTTAGATAGATCCTTACAAACAGATTGCCCAAATCATAAGGCGTGCTGAAGGTATAGATTGATGAATTGTGCCTTTTGATTTGTCCATAATCAAAGATGAAGGTGGCCTTGCTGATTTCAGGTGCTGCACACTTTGACCATGAAACAGGGTGAAGGTATGGCACCACTTGCCATGGGCCTGCATATTCACTGGCAACTTCAACACGTGCTGCCCACTTGGTTGTGATTTCACCAGAAGCTAAGAATTCAGGGCCAAGTATTTCAGACATAAGACTTACCTATCTGCCCCACCACCAAGGAACAGTTCACCATCAACAATACCAGGTGCATCAAGGTTGATTGTGTGTTCTAGAACATCAGTGTTCAGGCTTTCTGCATCATCACTTGTTCTGTAAGTTCTATAGATCACCTTTATCACTGTGCCATGGCCCCATGCATCACCACTGGCCTGATCCAGATCTTCAACCCTAAAGGTATTCATTGGAACATCAAGATATAAGTGTGAAGGGTTTGAAGGGTCTGGTGTGCTTCCATCACTGGTTAAATACACATGCCACCTATCTGCAGGCAAGCTATCTTGCATCCAATTATAGGAAGCCCTGAACCTAACCTTGCCAACAGGTTCACCACCAAGTTGACTTATGAATGGATCTACAGGCCCAACTGGTAATTCATCGCCACCTGGCCCTATTCGGATCACCAAAGCTTCAACATTGAAATCAATCAAGCCATACTTATCACGCTTTCTGATAATCAGATAATAGGTACGGCCTGGTGAAAGTGGTGGCAATGTATGTGGCCAAGTTGTGAAGAAATCCCATGGCGGATTTAGAACCAAATCATCAGTTAGGTCTGGCCAAGCATCAGTGCCAAGATATGCTTCATATCTGTTCAGATATTCGTTTTCAACCCTGTACTGCCCTTCAAGCATGTTGTTCTGAATGGTTCCAACGATTGTGAATGCTTCTTTGATGTTCATCTGTTCTGAACCTTCAACGTTCAAAATCAGATATGTTGTTCCAACATCTTCAAGTTCAAAATCTTCATCACCAAGAACGTACCATACATAGAACAAATCCCATGCATCTTCTAGTTCAACATCTTCTTCACCATCTGCATTCTTTACAATGCCAGCTTCACCAACATCTTCAAGCACCAAGTCTTCAACACCATCAACCACATATGTTGCCATAGTTATTCACCTGGTAAGAAATCATAGGCAAAGCCATTCAAGGCTAGCCAGGTTGCAACGTTGCTTGCTGCCAGGCAAGCAGGAAGGGAAAGCCTGAACCATAGATACTTGATGTTGGTTGTTGCCAAATTGAAAGGCGTTGCTTCTGAACGCCTAATGTGTGAATGCCACGTGATGCCACCAAGCTGTGATAGATCATTTTCAGTGGCAGCAATGCTGGCTGCACCATCTGGCTGTGCTGTTGGATCTTGCCAACCAAACCTGATTCCTGGCACCCAATACACAACATCCGTTGCAGCACCTGCAGTTGCACTTGTTCCTAGAAGGCCCCTATGGTTGCTGTAAGCAACTTCAAACTTGCTTTCACTGTAACGCCTGGTGAATAGGCAGATTTCCTTAAGCGTGCCACCAGCATCTTCAACACGCAAGAAACCCCATGTTGGTGCATCTTCAATGCTGCCAGTGCTTTCAATAAATCCTGTTCCTATTGCTGGTAATTGCTGCACATCAGACACAATGCCAGGTGCCAAAGGCGTTATCCAACCCTTGATGCTATCAACACCAAGTGCATTCACAGCCTTCAAGCAAATGCATCTTACCTTCTCTTCACCTGCCAGGCGTTCAGGGTCTGTGATGTTAGACATGCCAATCACGTTATTGAACCAACGCGAAAGCTTGATGGTTGTTACACCTGCAAGTGGTTCACTGCCCCACCTGTGAACCCTGCATGATTTAGATCTTGAAGCACCACTTTCAAGCACCTTAGTTTCACCCTGATTGATAATTTCAGTTTCACCATAATCTTCACCAGGTGCAACGAAACGTATCTGATCACCATCTGCAGCCTGAATGCTGCAATTCCCTATGCCACAGGCCCCTGCAACGTGTTCAACTGTAATGCCTTTCAGCAAGTTGAACAGATCCCATGCCAAAGGCTGTACTTCATTTTCAGCCCTATGATTTCCTAGGCTGGCATTAGGGTCTGGCTGTGCCCCACCATCAGTGCTTGCCCCTGTGAAGTAAAGCCTAAGCCCATCACTTCCCTTGTATTCATCTGGCATGGTTGCCCCTATGCACTGGTTGCATTCACTCTATAGCCAACACGCAATGTATCACCATTGTTCAGTGTCTTTGCAGATACCAAAAGGGCTGCACTGAACAACACGCCAACATCACCTGTTTCCTGATCACAGAGTAGCAAGCCAGTGATATCAACCGTTTCAATGAAATCAAACTCTGCTCTAAGTGTTGGTGAAGAAGTATCAATAGTTCCGTTGCTGGCTGTTCCTGTACTCCAAACCTTTCTATCACCAGTGTAATCTTTGTATTCATCAAACCCATGGCTTGCCAATGTGTCTGAAGGAACAGGCGCAGTGCTGTTTTCAATTAAGCCAAGCCACCAATCAGCGGTTTTGGCCTTTGCACCAAACATGATGTTTAGAATATCGTTTCTTCCTTCAGTAACTACCAGGTTATCAATTTCAATTTCTTCATCCCACTTCAGATTGCCATCAGCATCAAATGCTTCAAGAAAGAACGTGTTGTGAAACTGAAAGCCTGCACTTCCCTTTGCTTCCTTCTTCTTCTTGAACTGCCAATCAAACTTGAACATGGTTCACCTTCCTTCATGCAAGATCTACTGTGATTTGTCCAGTGCTTGAAGCATAGGTGTAATCCCATGGTTCAAACTGTGGCCTTCTTACAACATACTTGTTCAACAACAATGGTTCTGATTGATTGCCATCTGCATCAATAGCAATCACTCTGAATTCATATTCTGTTTGGTTTTCAAGAACTGGTGTATCCCACTTGTAAAGGCTTTCACCAGTTTCATAAACAGAAGCAAGCAATACCCAATCAAGGCCAACCTTCCAACTGATTTCATATCTTTCTGCCAATGGGTTGCCTTGCCACCAGATGAAACCCTTATAGGGAACATTCCAAGCACCCTGCTTATCATCATCACGTATTTCAAAGCTTGCCCTATCAAGGCTATCAACCATCACGTGATGGGTATTGTTGTAAGTCTGTGCAATCAGAACACCATCACGCCAAATCCTGAACAATGGTTCTGGCAGATCCGAAGTAAACCTAAGCAGATAATCTCTTGAACCAAGGTAAAGTGGTGGGTATTCAGTAACCATCAGGTAACAACCTTTGTTTCTTGAAGTATCCACCTATGTTCAATCAGAACAGTGCCAGCTTCAATGCCACCAACAGGTGTAATATGCTTTCTATGCGTAAGCATTGACACATCAAGAACTGCCACAAAGTTCACAGTTTCATTCATGTCAGTTACAACAGATACAATGGCACCCTTCAATGAAACACATTGCTGATGAAATGGTTCAACTGCAGACTGATCTGCAACATCACGAATGGTTCTAGCTTGTGTTGGCTGTGAACGCTTCCCTATAGCTTGATAGGCAACGCCATCTGTTCCTGGCTTGGTGATATCTCTAAGCGATTCACCTTGTGTGCTTCTTGGCCAATCAAGCCTGATGAATTCAAGCGTATCTATAGAAGGCATTTCTATTCCCTTTCACCAACATCAACAGCCTTGGCTTCATCTCTGTTTCTTTCAATCTGTGTATTCACTTCCTTCAAATTTCTTGCAGCCCTTGCTGATTGCCTTTGCAGTTCAGTTGCTTCTGCACCACGTGCCCCTGTTGGTTCTTCATCAAGATACATTGGGCCAAGTTCCAATGGTGTAACATTCACAGCTTCACGCCTTTTCTGTACTTCTGCAGGAAGTTCACCTTCATACAATCCCAATGCAAGGCCAGCCCTAAGTGATTGCTTTTCAATGCGTGCTTGTGTTGGTGAAATGATTCCCTTTTCAACCAATACATCAAGGCGTGTTTCTTCCTGCTTTGTCCACAAATCCAATTCAGCACGCCTTTCACCAGCTTTGCCTGCCATCAGTGGTGCCAAACTCTTCACGCTTTCAAGGCGTTCAAGCTGCCAACCACGTTGAACTTCTCTATACTGTGATACTTCCTGCCAGGTGGATTGCAGCACATCTTTTTCAAGGGCTTCTTCAAAGCGTGGCCCAACTTCTTGAATTCCCTGTGCAATACCTGCCAGCCTTGCTGCCTGT
>Ga0180438_10003327_pt1 | contig 24421 bp, 31 predicted proteins | sample SS_ome_12_FD_132455 | JGI IMG/M metagenome (GOLD analysis project Ga0180438, IMG submission 132455) | Hypersaline lake sediment archaeal communities from the Salton Sea, California, USA - SS_3_D_2 metaG | ecosystem: Environmental > Aquatic > Non-marine Saline and Alkaline > Hypersaline >... | reverse complement strand
CTCGATCGCATTTTTGCGGCTTTTTTTTGGGGTGGGGGGGCTGACAGTGTACCTTTGTTTGATCGGCTAAAGCTTGCCAAGTCATATGCCCGGCCGTTTCATCAAGTCTGAGAGGCGCGAGTGCGCGAAAGACGGCGAGCCAATCCTGGAGAAAATCGGGATACGTCAACCACGTGATTGGGATCGCCTTGTCACGGCAGTAGTGGTACAGCGCGATGCGCTTGGCGGTGACGTGGTCGCAGAAATCTTGTAGCGGCTTCGTTTCTGCCCAGCGGTTGGGGAATCCTTCGATCGCGAGCTTGCGATCCCAGGACCAATATTGAGCGATCGGGTCGCGCCATAGGGCGACGACATGGAAGGCTGGATGAGCGGCCATCCAGGCCGGCAACAATCTATCAGGGCGCTGGAACACGGTGCAGGTCTTGACGACCGTACGTTGGACCGATCGGCACATCGCGGCGCCGAGCTGCCGGATCTTGGGGTCGCGTGACATTAGCTTGGCGTGGATCTCGGCGACTGCCAGATCCTCACGGCCGCAATCGGTGTGGTCCATCCAATCGCCGCCAGGGTCGTGGCCCATGCGGCGGCAGAATTCGGCGAGCATGGAAGAGCCGCAGCGGCCCGGGCAAGTGATTAGTATTTTCAGCATGGCTAACGTAGAGCGCGGCGGAAAGAGGCGCCTAGTACTGTGTCGCTGCGCAGGAGTTTGCGCGCCGGCCACGTGCGGAGCGGACCGAGGGCGCGGTGAGTGAGCATGCAGGTGTAAGCGTCGTCGGGTGGCGCCCAGGTACCGGCCGGCTGCCATAGTTGCGGCGCGCGGCCCCAGCCGCGACGGTGAATTTGGTGCACGAGCCTCGGGGGGATGCGGGCTACGCGAGCGTGCGGCAGTGATCGGCACGCTTTGCCGAGCAGTGTCGGGCCCAAGGCTTGGCGGCCAAGCCGGCCATTTGCACGTGTCAGTCGATCGACCATCTGTCCATAATATTCCGCGGCAATTGGCGAGTCTGGTTCGGCGGCGATGAGCGCTGAGCAGTACATGCCGCCAGCGCGGCGGTAGCTGACGAAATCGGCCGCGTCCAGCAGGTGCCAGATCGGGCGAACGTCGCGGAAGGCGATGGCGTCTGCGTCGATCCAGATGCCGCCGACCGAATGCAACAGGTACGCGCGGAGGAAGTCACTCTTTACGTTTGGGCGCTGCGCGGTGATCGTGGCCCAAGGCACATCTATCTCGTCATAGAGATCGCGGAAACATCGCGGGCCGAGAATCTGGACGGCCGGAATGTGCCGGCGGATCGTGCGCAGACAGAGCCGGATCCACGGCGGCTTCGGGCCTTCCCAGTAAGTCCAGACCGGCGTCATCGCTAGCGCTCCAGTTTGTCAACCCACTGCTCGGTGATCTCGTCGCGCATGATTTTGGTATAGTCGCTGATCTGGCCGCGGTAGGGGCGGCCCAAAAACGCGGTGATGTCGTGCACGACGTCAGTTGGCGATTCGCAGAGCTGCTCGTAAGTGACTCGCAGCGGCCGCAAATCCTGTTTGCGAAACCACGCTTCCCAGCGCGCGTAGTGGGCTTCTACTTGCCGCTTTTTGCGCAGGATTGCGCGGCAATCGAAAGGCGCCGCCTGGTGTTTGTGCTCGCGATCCTGCAGCGCGCCCCGATCGAGGCGAAGATGCCAGATACCGGTTTGCCGGGCTCGGTACAGGCTGATTGCTTGGCGTAGTGTGTCCTGGCGGCGAAGGTAGAGGAACTTGGCCGCGTCGCGATGCCGCTGATCTAGCGTCCGCCACAGCCGGCGCATCAGCGGCAATTGCGCCTTGACGCAGCAGACGTCTTGTGCGATTCGATCGCCGAAGTTCTCTCGCGGTTGACGCAGCAGCTCGCGCGGCTCGCCCACGACGCCGGTCGACCGAAGTAAGGCGCAGAGCCAGGACGAGCCGCTGCGATTGACGGAGGCAATAAAGTAGATCAGTCCGGGCTTGGGCATGGGCTTGCTTTTGCAATGATGACTTTCGCGCGCAGGCCGCGGCCTCGGCAGCCGACTAGTTGATCGATGCAGTAACCGTGACGCTCCAACAAGGCGGTAAGCGTGCGTGGGCTGTACCAGGCGACGTGGTCGGGGTTCACTCGCTCGCGCTTCGCGTTGGCCGCGACGCCAAAAGCGTTGGGCACAGAGACGAGTATTGTCGCTTCAGGCGCGAAGGTCCGGACCACATCAAGAGCTCGTCCTGGAAGGGACAGATGTTCCAAGATGTCGGCCAAGACAATGACGTCGGAGACAGGTGACACGCTGCACGCTGCGTGAAATGCGAGGGGATCGCAGACGTCGGCGCAAAGGATACGGTGGGCGTTGGAATCGATCGGCAGCAGGTCGCGATTGGTCTCGACGTCCACGTCGACGCCCGTCAGATCCTTGGCCACTTCGGCGAGCTGATCATGGAGTAATTTACCGCGGCGCTTGTGGTCCGCGGTGTGCGGGTGGGCCATACAGCCGACGTGGAGCACGACTTGGTCTTGGCACTGTCGCGCAATCCATCGCCGGCGATCGACTTGCGGAAACGAGGCGGGAAAAGAAGTACAGGGCATTGTCAGACCTCTCAATATTAGGAATTACGTGCGAGATCGCGGCAGCGATCTCGGCATCGGTCGGAGTCAAATCGAGAAACTGGATGAGGCGATCCACTGTGGCGGCGGGATCGGCGAGCGTGTCGTGATGTTTCAGCCGCAGCACGGGCCGGGCGCAATTCGCCAGGGCGGTATCCCTGGTCTCGACCATCGTAGGGATTACCGCTTCGCGCGCCTTGGGCGTCCACCAGCCTTGTCGCCTAAGCGATAGTATGCTTTCGTCGGCGGGTCGATCGACGACGACCAGCCGCAAGTCGGGCCACGCATCTACCATGTCGCCGACCATCATGCAGAGCGTCGGGTGTTTGGCGCCGATAAGCTGCCCGTCGCGGCCGGCGGCCCAGTTGCGCAATCTGGCGACGCGTTGCGCGTGGGTGTTTTGCTCCGTGAGCCACGGCTCACGGAAGGATTGCCGGCAGATACGCGCCAGTTGCGCGGCTTCAAAAAAGCCGGTGGGATTGGCTCGCGTCGGGGGCTTGAGCCGATCGCCCATTGATACGCCGAGCTTGTGGAGCATGCCGGCAACGCAACTGGTACCGCCGCGAAACGGTCCGACGACGGCGACCACAGCGGGCACATGGGGCGACGCGATCGAGCCGGCGGATTCCCAAAAGCGTCGCGGTGGCTCGCGGCCGGAGATGTTACTTTTCCCCTCGGCTTGTCCGATCAGCCACTCGCGCGGCACGTAGATCGGATGGTTGCGCTGCTGGTGCAATTGGCCGAAATGGTGATCCACGTGGTGGCCTTGCTGCCAGTGGGTCTTGTGCAAATGACTGTAGACCGTCTGCAGCATGTCTCCGCGGAGCGCAAACGCATGGGTGCGGTTGACATTGTACGGCTGATAGACGTGGTCGTTGACCTTGATCGGCGGGTGTTGGTTGGCGTGCAGGTGTTGGCCGCCGAGATAGATCATTCCCCAGTCCGCCGGCAGCGCGGTGATGAACTCGGCCGCCTTGTCGGCGAAGCCGTCGCAACAGACGGCGTCGTCTTCCATCAACAACACGGAGTCAATCTGGTTGTTGAGGCAGTACTCGATCAGTCGGAGATGCGACCGGTAGCAGCCCCAGGCCCCGCGGCCGGCCGTCCACCATGTTGGCGGCTGTATGTGTTGCCCATCGACCGCCTGGACGCGCTCGGGCGGCGCAAAGGGCCAGTCGGCCGGCAGCCGCTGCTGGAAAGCCTCCCACCGATCGCGGCGGCGATCGAGCGAGACGACAAAGACGCGTTGGAAGGTATCGCGCAAATTCACGGATCGTTCGGATCGGAAAAGGTTTCGCCGCGGCGAATTGCCTCGTCAATTAGACTGCCAAAGGGATCCAGCGGGTTAAGATAGCGGACCGCGCCGGATGCGACGCCCTTGACTGCGGCTAACACGTGGTCTCTCCAGCTATATAGCTCGCGGGCCTCTCGGAGCAGCGCGACAAGTTCGGCTCGGTGTGCGCGGCAGCCGGACGCGCCCCACTCATTCATTTGCCGCGCGGTCGCGACGCATGGGCAGTTCGGCTTGTGGTCCAGGCCGAAATCGTGGGCAAGCATGCGCCAGAGCTGCGAGCCCGGGCCGGTGTGTGATTCCACGGCGATAAGTGGATCGTGGCGAAGGAATAATGCGCGGTGAGCGTCGCGGGCTCGCTGCAGCGCGGCAGCGGCGCATAGACCCGATCGCGTGCAGTGACTGATTGCCAGCGACAGCGTGACGCGGTTTACACCGCGCGGAAACGGTCCACTTTGGCAGATCGCGCAGGCCTGATCTGTGCAAACAGCGACAGGCACGCCGGCAATTTTGGCCGCTTGCTCGCAGTTTCGCTCGTCGCGATATTCACATGGTGCAGGGTGTGTAGTCAACATCGCCGTCGTAATCCCCTTGCCGCGCGGGTGGATCGCAGGTGCACCCCGGCGGATCCCCTTGGCTGATACACGTGATTTGGATATTCCACCCCATCCCGGCCATGCTCCAATGCCACTCGCAGATCTTGGTACAATCCCGCGCCGCGGACGAGGACGACGAGGAGGACGAACTGGACGAGGAGCCGCCGCAATCCGTGTAGGCAATCTGGCCTTCGAATGACGGGGGAGTAGCCGGCTGCGGACAGTCGCAATTTGGGACGTCCGGACAATCCACGACGCGTTGCCAGATGAGTGGCATTACGTGCCCTCGCATTCTATCGCAGCTAACACGCCTTCGAGGCCCGGCGTGCAGGAAAACGACGGCAGGCTATAGCAGCCTTTACCGTCGCAACAATCGCTCCACTGCAAGACCCACGTCCCGCTGATGCACTTGTACATGCACCAGTCGTTGCAGGAGCTGGACGGGGACGAAGACGAAGAACTGCCGCTGCCGTCGTCGACTGCAAGCCACGTGCATTGCCCGGTGCAGGTTTGGCTGCTGGTACTTGGCTCGCTTTCCGACTCGCTGCTGCTGGTACTTGGCTCGCTTTCCGACTCGCTGCTGCTGGTACTTGGCTCGCTTTCCGACTCGCTGCTGCTGGTACTTGGCTCGCTTGCGGACTCGCTGCTGCTGGTACTTGGCTCGCTTGCGGACTCGCTACTGCTGCTGGACGAGGGGCAGTCGCAACAGCCGGCGTCGTGAGCCAGCGACCAAGTACCCGGCTCGCGAGTCAGGCAGCCGCCCACGATGTTGAGGCTGATGGCGCGACGGTATACCTTGAGCCGACCGTCGATACAGAGCGTGTCGGTCTCGTAGACGGTGATTGGGGCGCACCCCGAGGAGGACGACTCGCTTTCCGATTGACTGGAGCTGGATTCACTGGAGCTGGATTCACTGGAGCTGGATTCACTGGAGCTGCTCGAGCTGCTGGACGATTTGCTCGGTTCGCATACGCACGGCTGACCGACCAGGATCACGACGTACTGGTCGTCGGCGTCCCGCGCCGCGACACACACACGCTGGATAATCGTCTCGTTGGTGCCGTTGCGGACGGTCAGCGTCGGCGCGCCGGACGCTTGGCCGTATGAGTCGGGCCCGGTCCAAATCTCCATCGTGCCGGCCGGCAACAGTCCGCCGCATCCGGCACCTAGATAATTGACGCAACCGACGATCAGCGTTTCGTCGCCCACGTAGCGCGCGCCGGATTTGGTCAGGCAGGAGATCCGCTTTGCCGAGCCGATCAAATGGGCCGGCCGGATATTGAACAGCTCGTGGTCGACGTGCGACAGCGCCTGCAATTCGCGTTGGTTGTCGGTGGTGTCGGCGTCGTATTCTGTCAGGTAGGACGCGGTCGCATCGCTGTGGATCGTATTGACGTTGCGTCCCGCGATGCCGTTGGTCGGCAGCGTCAGCTCGTAATCGTCCGGCGCGCGGCCCGGGTTGCGCTCGTCGTCGCGGAGATCGCCGCGGACAAGCTTCTTCACCTGCTCGATGGCCCAACGAATCTCGCGCAGGAGGTTGGGGCCAATGGTTTTGAACTTATCGGGCACGGATCTAATCGATCAATCAGGACCGGGAATCACGGTGACCTTGGCCGGTACCAGCGTGCCGGCGATCGCCGGCCGAAGCATGACGTAATGACCTGGCACCGGCCGCAGGCACAAATTGCCGGCGTGCCGTTTGCCGAGCGGCGCCGGCGGAATGCGCTGCCAGCCGTTGGGCAGCACGTCGGGATTGTCGGTCAGACCAACTTGGAGCACCTTGGCGTCGTGCGCCTGTTGCTCCTCTTCGCTGGGCTGTTGCGTCGCGCCCTGGCCGGCTACGTTGATGACCAGCACGGCAGTGGGATTGGTCAGGTCCCCGTAGCCGACGACTACCGGCTGATCGACGGGAATCATCGATTTGACCGGCAGCCGCTCGGTGGCGATCGTTTCCGAGTGGCACTGATCGATCGGCGTCTGGTCCAGCGGGTGCAAGAAGGCGCCGCGTAAAGCGGTGGAAAATCGGCAGTGTTCCATGATGGTCGTTTCCCAGGAAATGGATTAGACGGAAAGCGGCGTAGCCGGCCAGCCGACGGCGGAAAAGTCCTTTTCTTTCAGCACGCGCTTGGTCAAATACACTTCGTCCTCGCCGGCGCCCAGAGCGTTGCCGTCGCCGTCCAAGAGGACGTGGACCAGCTCCTCGTTTGCGTCCTTCGCGCGCTTGAACTCGGCCGGATCCGTGCCGGCGATTTTCACCATGTCGCCTTCGTCCAGCAGCGACAAATCCCACGTGTCGTCATTCAGCTCAAAGCCGAACAGCACGTGAAAATACGTAAAACACGTCCCGTACAAGCGCTGCTCCCACTGGAAGTCGCTGCACTTGATCTTGCGCGCGGCGAGATTCCACCACGTCGAATCGTTGACGCTATCGACATATTCGGCGAGAAAATCCAGGTCCAACCACGCTACATTCATTTCCAGCGTGACGTCCGGAATGCTGGTAGGGATTTGGACGGCCGGGCCGCGGAACCGTTGATTGGCGCTGTTCAAAAGCGCGTTGCCGTCTTTATCTTTCGTGGCCTCTTTGGTCGTCTTCTTGAAACCGCCTCGCCAATTGTACGGCTCGAGTAACGGGTTCTCGATGGCATCGTCGGAGCAGCGCTTGAGCGGCAACGTCGAGAAAATTTGGGTCACGTCCCACAGTTTGCGCTGCGTTTCCGCCTTGCGAAGCTTCGCGCTGCCCTTGCGCTGGTAAAAGGCCCAAGGATCGGTCGTATTGCCGATGGCCAAGCTGGCGCCCGGCAGGGCTAGCCCCGGAGCCGTCAAAGCGATGTCCGGCCCGTCCAGCCGATCCGTGGTGACGACCGGCCACACAACGCGATAGGTGCGGTGCCCTTCCTCGTCGACGTCCAGGGCCCAATCTTTCGGATAGCTGACGGCCTGAGCGCTCATCGATCGACCTCCTCCACCGTCACTGGATCTTTGCCCGCGATCTCCTGGTTCGAATCGTGGATCCCCTGCAGGATCTTGAGCGCGGTCTCGTGCCACGGCTCGCCGCTGGCGGTCTGTTGCTCGGTGTCGCCGGCGGCCGCAGCTTTGCCCGTTTGCTGAGCCAGCATCTGGCGATAGGCGTCGACGCGCTCCGCCGCGGCCGCGGAACCTTCCACGGCGGCGTTGATTGGGCCAAGCGGCTTGAACGCGGTATCTTTCAGCGGCGTGTCCGCTTCCTCGCGGGCTTTGGCGACCGCCCGGGCGTAGGTTTCCGCATCAATGGCCCCCTGCTCAAACAAATCGCGGTATTCGGCCAGATCGTCCGCCAAGCGTTCCTGCGGCGTGCGAACCGATTCGGTAAGCTGCTCGCCGCGACGCACGACCTTTTGCCAGTCGTCGTAAGCGCGCGTGATGCTTTGCGATAGCTCTCGCCCTTCGAACGAATTGAGCAGCTTGTCCCGTAGATCAGCGAAGGGGTCGAAGTCCTCCAATTCGGCCAGGCGGTCGGGAAGCTCCGCGAGCGTGTCGTTCAACGCGCCGGCAGCATCGTTGGCATCGTCGATCGCCGTGCCAGCGTCGCGGGCGGAGTTGGTTAATCCGTCCACATTGCCGGCGCCGCCGGAGAGCTCCTTGAATCGCTCGAACACGTCAAACTCGAAGTTGCCCGCAGCCTCTTTCAGTAACTCCGCGTGTTGCCGGCGAAACGAATCGGCCATCACGGCCAGATCCTGGTTCGCCTGGCCGCCGGTGAGCTTGGCTTTGGCTCGGTCGAGATATTCCAGAGTCGTCAGAATACCAGCGCCGGTGCCGATCACTTTCCCTTGCACCATTTGCAAACTGCCGACGGCCATCTCGAGCAAATCGACGAGCAGCGCGAGACCCGGACCGGCTATGTCGATGAGCTCCCGAATCGACTGACCAAACTGCGTATCGGGGCCCAGCGCTTTCACAAATTTTTCCGCGGCCAATTGGATCGCAGGGGCCAGCTCGACCGTTAATTCTCGCGACAAGCCTGTTACCAAGCCCTTGGCCCGGCCCACCGCATCATTGGCCGCTTCCACGCGATTGGCTTCGATTGCGCTAAACGCGAGGCCCAGGTCTATTGCCGCTTGTTCGACGTCTTCGATGCCCTCGCGGCCGGCTCGCAGCGTGTTTAAGAGATCGACTCCCGATCGGCCAAACAACTGTTGCGCCACGTAGGCTTGCTGCGTGGCGTCCTCGAGTCCGGACACGCCCTCGGCAATGCGTTTGAATTGTTCCGCCGGATCGCGGCCGGCCAGCTCAGCAAAGGATACGCCGATCATGTCCAGAGCGTCAGCAGCGGTACCCGTGCCGTCGGCTGCGTCGCCGAGCTGGACGGTCATTTTCTTGAGCGCTTTGTCGAGCTGCTGATCGGTAAGGCCGGAAAACTCAGACGCCGCCAGACGCAGCCCGACTAGCTGCTCGGCGGTGGTCCCCACGGCCCGGGCCGCTTTGGCAATCTCATCGATTTTGCCGAGCTGCTCTTTGACCGCCTCCGACATGGCGTGCACAGCACGTTTGGCGGCCATCACGGCGATCGTAAACGCAGCGAGTGCGGCGGTGCCGGCGAGAATCGCGGGGTGCACGTTGGCCAGCTTGCTAGCCCATTGGCCGAGCACGGGGACGCCGGTCATTTTCTCCAGGCGGAGCTGGCGGACCTGGCGCTGGTAGGTGTGGGCGTCGATCGCGCCCTTGCGGTAGAGATTGGTGAGATGGTCGAGCTTGGAGGCGTAGCGTTGGGCCGGCGTGGCCGAGGCCTCCATCAGCTTCGCACCGTCGCGCAGCTCGCGCTTGGTAACCACCATGCCCTTGGTCAAGCCGGACGTGTCGGTGCCGATCTTATAATTCAGCGATCCGATCGTGGCCATTTATCTGGTCCCCAGGGCGCGGTGTACGGTGTCGGCGATCTCCTCCGGCGTCATGCGTGGTTTGCGCGCAGCCGGCGGCGCCGATCGGCGCGAGGGGATCCAGTCCTCCGGCTCGTGTGCCGGCAGCTCCACGCCGTTCGCCGCGGCGATATGGCGCATGGCTTCCCAAATCGCAAAGCAAATACTGGCCGTATGCTGCCAGGGACCGCTGATCGGCTCTAGTCGGTCGAAGGCGAGCCACTGGTCAAGGACGGCGGGATCGAGCTGCTCGATCCACCTTTGCACGTCGACGATCGGCAGCCCGAGCGCGACGATGAGCCGCATGGCGAAGCGTCGGCGCGGATTGCGTCGGAGTTTTTTGCCAGCTCCTCGAGGTCGCTTTCTTCAAAGCCGCAATGCTCGCGGATCGCGTCGTATAGCCGGCTGGTGACGACGCCGTCAATGGCTTTGAGCTGCTCCTCGTCCTCCGGCCGCAACAACTGGTGATCGCGATCGTCGACCAAGGCCATACAAATGAGCTTGCGCCGCTGCCGCTTGATCTTGCCCAGCGAGTATTTCCCCTCGCTCGATAATACGGCCGCTTCGAATTCGGACTTCTCGGCCTCGGTCAAATTGCGAAACCGGAAAGTTAAACCGCCGATGGACGTCTCGCCATAGCGGCGATCGGTGAGCCCGAGCAACTGCTCGCGCGAGCAAAATAACATGGGGTGCCTCCGCAGGTTTGCCGCCGCGGGAGCATGGAGATGGGCGAGCCGTGGGCGTGAGCCCACGGATAATCCGGCGGCTCACGCCCCCGGCTCGCTAGTCGTCAGAATCGTCGTCGTCAAAATCGTCTGCCTCGTCCTCCTCCGGCTGCAGTTCCGGCGGTTGACACTCGCGACGCTCGCCGGCGCCGAGCTGCGTGGCGATCGCCTCGCGGACCGCCTGCTTGATCGGCTCGGGCCACGGCTGCCCGCTCGGTTGCCGGAGAAAATTGACCGGCGCTAACGGCTGCTTGCCGACGTAGCCCACGTGGCACAATGGCCCATCGCCGCCCTGGGCAAAAATCATGTACTGATCGTGCTCCACTTCCACCGGCCCCAGGGCCGTGCGCTGAATGCCCTTATGCGGGCGAAGTTCCACCGCGATCATGCGTGCCTCCATTGTGATTAGCCGGCGGGCGCTAGCCCCCGGTTGTTTGAATTCCGATTAACCGCGGGCTAGCGCCCGCCGGCTAATTTACGGCGTGGTTTCCTTCGTGAACGTCGGCCCCGTCTTGCCGTCGAAACTGAACCGGATATTCATGACTTGAATTTCGCCGTTCGCCAGCCGCGGTGTCGTGACGCGGCTGATAAAGCCCGTGCCCGCATGGTTCGCCGCGGTGTTGCCGGCCGTGTAGATCGGGTACGTGATCGTGGCGGTCTCGACGGTGCCGACGGTCGGCAGCCCGGCCGTGATGCGATCGAATTCGACCTCTACTTCCATCTCGCCGGGCTCGGCGAGATCGTCCGGGATGTACGTTTTGTTGCCCGTCGTGCCGAGGTGGCTGTCTTCCAGCTTGCCCAGCTCGGACGCTATTTGCCCGATGTTTCTAATGTTCCCTATCGCGCCGGTCGTGCCCAGGGCCAGCGACGCACCATTGCCGGTATCGGCTGCATCTGCCATTGGTTTCCCCCTCGCCCCGCGCGCTAACTGGTTGGCTGCGTGTAACTGATCCGATAATCGCGCGACGCGATGTATCGGAACTCGTTGCCGCCGTCGTCGATCGGCTCCTCGGTGTGTCGCAAGCCCCCGGACATGCTGATGCCGCGAGCCATTACGGTGCTCAGCAGCGCGCGCCCGGATCGCAGCCGCAACCGAATCAATTCGGCCAGTGCGTCCGCCGCTTCGCTGGTCGCCGCGTACGCGTCGATCTGCACGACTGAATGCGCCAGCGCGGATCCACCGCCCAGGTGCTCCTCCTCGTCACCGGCCACGATCGCCAGGCGGATCGCCGGCAGCGTCTCGTCCTGCTCGAGCTTGCCCGGCCGCACTCGCGCGGCGACGACTGCCAGGATGCCCGCGTCGGCTCGCAGATACGTCCGCAGCTCGCTTAACAGCGTAGCCATATTACGATTGCCCAACCCAGCCGCTGACGCTGGTACCGGCTCCGACGCTGGCCAGATTCAGCCGCACCAAGCACTTGGCGGGCAGATCGATCGCAAATACCGCGTCGGCGGTCTTAGCCGTGTGCGCGACGTACGTCGTTCCGCCGTCCGGAGATACCTGCACGGTCATGGTGGACGTGTCCCAGGTACCGGCCAGCACAATCAGCAGCGGGCCGCCCCGGTGCGTAATCGCCGAGCTGTTGCCGTTGGCGGTCTGCGCCGAAAAAAGTGCGTTCATTTTTAACCTGCGAAAACGTCGACCACCGTACGAAGTTCCTCCAGGAGGATTTGCTCCGATTCCGGTTGAAACTGCTCGAAGCTTGGCCGCACAAACGCGTGCGGCTCGACAAAGCCGATCATTCGCCCGCCGCTTGCAATCGTGCCGCCGACGATCATTCGATGGCCAAATTCGACCAGGTGAGCGTGTCTGGCCTGGACGCTTGCGCCCACGATCGCCGTCCAGCGCTCCCCACGATGCACCACCTTGGATTTGATCTCTTTGCGCAAATCCGGGAATTGCGGATCACCGCCAGTGCCCTGGTTGCGCGGCGTCGCGTCGCGCGTGAGCTTGCGGCCGCGAGCTGCCGCGCGAGTCATGGCACGTCCCAGCGCCTTTTCCCGGACCTCGACCTCCAGCCTTGCGAGCTGCCGATCTATTTCCTCGGTCCCCTCGGTGCTAACGCTGATTGTCTCGCTCACTTGACCTCACGGCAGGTGATCCACAGCTCGCGCCGGCGGCCGTCCGGATCGCGAACGTTGACCGGGTACAAGTGCCGGCCATCCCACACAATCCGCTGTTCGGCGGTGTAGCCGCTGCGGTACCGGACGCGGACCAAGTGCGTGGCCGTGGCATCGATCATGTGCCCGTACAGCCGCTCGGCGCCGCCCGTCTCGATCACTTCCGCCGGCTCATCCTCAAGCCAGTCCTGCCAGTCCGCGATCACTTGCCCGGCGGCGTCTTCGTCGCCTTCGTCCGCCTGGATCGTGATGCGATGGCGCAATCGGCCGGCCTGCATCGGATCACCCCTTGATGTCCAGCCGCACCTCAGTACTTCCCACCAGGCCCGTGACCGCGGTTCCCGTGGCCGCGTCGTTGACGGCCATCGTGATTCGGATGTCGAGCAGATCGCCGGCGGCGAGCGTCGTCGCGGTGATCGTAAACGTCTTGTCCGCAGCTACCAGGTTATTGCAGCTCTGCGCGGCCGTGGCGCAAAGGTCCGCGCCGATGCCCGCCTCCTCGTCGGATTCGTAACACTGCACGTCGATCGTAGCCGACGTGTCGGCCACGGTCGTGAGCATGCCGCAATGCACCACGATTTGCACGGTCTCGCCGGCGACATACTCCGGCGGCACCGCAAACGTGCACCTGGCGTACTTGTTGGTCGCCCCGGCAGCCTTGAGATCCTCGGTCTGTACCGAGGGGCTGTCGGTCCCGAACGTGCCGCCAATAATGCCCAAATCGTCGTTGGCCGGCGTGCTCGGCAACGGGCTGTCCATGTCGTCCCACACGCGCCACTGCTCCGGGCGGATGTGGTACACCTGCACGTTATCTTGCGCAAGCCCTGATCGCCCGATCCCATTGACGCTGGCGAAAGTGGCCGTGCCGCTCACGCGCAGATCGCCGCCAATCACGACGTCGTGCGTAATAGAGACGGTCGACCAAGCCGCAGTGGCGGCGCATAGGACAAGAGCCAGAGCCAGAAACAGTTTGTGAGATCGTGCCATGTTGTCTCCGCTTATTTGTCGCCAAGATTCATCCAAGTAATCGTCACGGTGCCGGTGAAGGTGCCGGTAATCGTGTTATCGTGTGCCACGTTGTCGTCGACGAGCAAATTTAAGAAGAGATCAACCGCGGTCGCCGTACCATCGCGCCAGCGTGCACCGGATTCGGTCAGCAGCGTGGCCGCCTGGACGGCGTCCACGTTGGCTACCTTGCTCACCGCCTGCGTGGTCGCCGTCGATTGCAGGATCTGGCCTATCTTGTTGGCGGCGTCCTGGTGATCCGTGGGCGCTTCAACACCCAGGCCAATATCACCATCCCACGCGTCGATCGCCGGCGCGGTCAGTGTCATCGAGCCGTCGATCACGCAACCGATCGTGGCGATCAGCCCTTCGGGGAAATCGTAGATTTTGGTACCGCCGTATTGGCCTTGTCCGGCTTCATCGCCGAAAGTGAAGGGAGTCGCGGTGCAGGTCAACACCGTCTGATGAATGACGCCGTCCCCATATTCGACCGCGGCTACCGTCGCGCCGTTTTTCGCGCCCACGCCGGACGAGGTGATTAGCGTGCTGGAAAAGGTTTTCGCCCCGCCGACCGTTTGGGCGCCGGCCGTCATCACAAAGGAGGCCGAAGCCCCGGCGTCCGGAATCGTATAGGTGCGGGCGCCGGCCTGGCTCGCGTTGACCAACGTGGTTGTCGTGTCGCCGGCGGAATCGGCGGCCGTAATCGCCAGCTTGCCTTTGCTGGCGGTCGACGGGAATACATCCACGGTGCCCGCCGTGCCGCTGACGCCGGCGTCGATATTGACCGCGTCCAGATTGCGAAAGTCCCCGATGTCCTTGCTGCTGTCGACAACGACGGCCTTGCTCGCCTTGACGGTACCAGCCGAGACGGTGTCTACGTACCCAAGCTCCGTGGTGCTCAAATCGGTGAGCGCGTTGATCTGCGTGCTGATGTCGTTTTCGCTCGAATCGTAGAAAGCCGCATCATTCAGATAGAAGGCTCCGGCTTGGCTCATGTACGAGCGGTTCGGCGCGTGGCCGGCCTCCTGCGTGATGCCAGTCCCGATCAGAGCGATCGCGCACAAGGCGATCGTGGAAAGCAAGATAGCGGCGAAAGTGCGCATGGGTTGCCTCTTTCTTTGTAGGGTGGGCCGAGTCTTCGGGGCCACCGGGAACGATGGTTGAAACGCGGCCGCCTAGCCTTCGTGCAGCTCTTCCCACTCGACGTCGCGGGCCGGCTGGGCTTTGCGGTGCATCGCTTTCTTGATGCGCTGGATCACGCGGCCGTCGGGCAGTGCCGCCCGCATCTGGTCGCCCATTTCTTCGGTCAGGGCGAGTTGAGCGGCTTTCTTTTTCTGATCTTGCGCTCGGGCGGTGGTATCCGCTCGTGCCTTTGCCGCCTTGGCTTTTTCGTAGGACTCCCAATACTCGATTGCGTCGTGGCTGAGTACCGGGATCCGCTCCTGTAATTGCGTAGCCGTCGCCATATCAATTCTCCGTCGCGATTGCCGCCGCGTCGGTCAGGTTACCATTCGTCGGTTCGGTCCGTCCGGTCCAGCGTGCCGGCGGCGCCGTATTCCATCAGCTCGTCGCCCAGGCTGTAGAGCTCGATCAGTCGTTGCGCCCCGTTGGGCAGCCGGTGCAAGGCGCGTTCGGCCAGCTCCTCGCGAAACTCGTACATTTGTCCGATCAGCAGCTTGAGGCACGCCACGATCGGCTCGGGCACGTCGTCGGCATCGCCGTAGCCGGCGACAAATCGCACCGTGACCACGTCCGGCGCGTCCCGCGCCGTGGGCCACGTCTGAGCGTAGGCCGGACGGATAATGCCCGGCTCGCGCGTTGCGCTGACGACGTAATCCTCGCTAACGGTCAGCGTCTGCGAGTCGCCCGCGATGTCGGTGTACGTAATAGACGTCACCGAGGCCAACGGGGCTCGCGGTATCCGGATCGGCTGCTGGCCGCTTGGGAATCGGTCCAGTACCAAGTCCCACGTGGCGGTCACAAGCTGCCGGTAGGTCTCCTCCTCGAGCCACTTGCGCGCCGCCGTGATCAGGCTATCGATTAGCGTGTCATCGTCGTCGAACGTGACCCGCAGATGCTCTTTGGCCTCGGCCACGGTCAGCGGCTCTTCGGCCGGCGCGGTGACCAGGTCCAGGCCGTACGTCATGGTTTTGCCTCACCGTACGGGCAGCGGAATGCCAGCAGTCGATCGAGCACCGAGCGCGTGGTCTCTTGCACCGTTTCGACGGCGGCCGTCACGTGGTCGATGGCTTGCGTGTTGTCGTTGATCACCTTGCCGGTGTCGCGCAGCACCTGCAGCAGTTGCCGGATCAGCCACACCAGCACGCCCAGCAGCATCAGCGCAAAGCCGGCGAAGCCCCATTGCAAGATGGGGGCCAGGGTCACCAGTGACTCGGCGCCGGTCGGCATGGCGTCCTCATTTCCTGGGAAACGATCGATTCGTCCGGGCTTACGCGGTGCCTTCGGCCGGCGATACGTGCTTTTCGTGCGCGGCGACGTCGGCGCTCTGGGTCACCGGTTCTTTCGCGCTGTCGTATAGGATCGCCAGGATCCCGTCGACGACGGCGCCGGTGGATCCGCCGCGGGTGACCACGGCACGCACATAGCGCTCTTGCACGCGGCGAATGTCTAGCACGGACACCAAATTGTCATCCGTGATCGCGGCCTCGGTCGACGTGCCTTCCAGATCCGCGGCATCGCTCATATTCGACGCGGCGCCCTGCTGGGCCTTGACGTACGGCGTGCCGTCGGTGATGGCGCCCCAAAGGACGAGAAACATCACGCTGTCAAAAGCCTCTTCGGCGCCCAGGTCGATAATGTCGCTGGTGACAGCGGCCGTGCCGACGGCCTGGGCCGTCTTGATGCGATCGATCCGGACGCGCTCGCTTAGCATCCCACTCATTGATCACCTCGTGTTGCCGTCGCGTGTGAAGGTGTTGAAGTTTCCGGCGGCTATCGTTTTTCGCCGGCGTCGGTCGCGGCCGTCTCGGCCGGCTGGCCGCCCCGCTTGATGGTCTTCCGCGTCGCGCGGCGCGGTTTCTTTGGCTCGCCCGATTTCGCTGCCGGTCGCAGGATCTCGCATTGTTGCGAGGCCTCGTACACGCGGGCGGTCACTTCGTCGAGCTGCGATTGCTGCCCGGGCCGGAACGATTGGCCGCGGCACTGGGCGTGCGTTATCCAGCGGACGACTACTTCTTGGCTCATGATGGCTCCTGGTGTATCGTGACCGGCCGCAGCCCGGAACGTCCGAGCTGACGGCCGGCCAGTCGCGGCGGCGTGCGGTGGCCGGCCGGGTCAAGCCGGCATTAGGCGTGCATCTGCATATACTTGACCGGATGCGTCCCGGCGTCGAGCAGATTTCCGTCCGCGCGCTCGAAGCAGATAAATACCTCTTGGCGGTACTCGGCGCGGCGCTCTTTCAGGCGCAGGATCACGAGCTGCCGCACGCGCCGCACCTTGTAGTAGGACATGGCGCCGAACAGAATCACCTTGTTGCTCGCAGTGGCGGCGCTGTCCATGTGCTGGTTGATCGTCACGCCGTAGCCGTTCAGCGAGTCGGGCCGGCCGTCCTGCAGGCCGGCGCGCCACATGTAGCGGCCTTCGCCGTCTTTCAGCAGCCGCACCTCCAGCACAATGTTGTCGTGCATCATGAAGCGGCAGCCTTGGGTGCGGTACGCCGGGTCGACCGAATGTTCGAGCCGTAGTATGTCGTCGGCGGCGATCACGGTCGCGGCGTCCGTGGTACGGCCCAGCGTGGCGGCAATCACAATACCCTTGGGCTGATTGTTGCCCGTCCCCGTCGTGAACTTGCGGTTCTTCGCGCGGCCGATTCGTTCGCCCAGCATGCTGCCGAGCTCTTCGGCAAAACTGGTCGGCGCGTCTTCCAGCAATCGCACCGGCACCATCAATTGCTTGCTCGAGAACTCGTACGCGTTCCATTTCACGAGCGCCAGCGTCGGCTCTTCGTCATAACCCGTGGCGGTGTTTTCTCCGAGCATCTCGCCTTCGTTCGAGGTGTCGTCCGCGGTCGGCCAGCCCATTTCCTCGCCGGTGTTGGTGACGATCACGCTGGCGACCTGCTCCACGCCGCCGAAGGCGAGCATATTGCGTTCCAGCGCGTTCACGAGTGTGCTGCCGACGACGAATCCGCCGGCGGTGCCTTTATAGGCGCTCAGCGCCCGCTGCTCTTCGCGATCCTGCAACAGGCTTGGGTGCATGGATCGCACCTGGTATTGGAGCGCGCGAAACTGGTGTGTGTCGTAAAGATCAAGCACGATCTCGTCAGAGCTTAGATCCAGTCCGCATCGCTGAGCGGCCTGCACGTGTCGCTCGCTGCGGCACTCTTCGTGCCGGCGGCCGAACCAAGCCTGTAGTGCCAAGTCGCGGGTCTCCGCATCCGGCGGTCCGGATCGGTCGACTCGGTCGCGCTGCAGGTCGCCGCGAAAGTCATCCTGTCCCGGGCGGTTGCGGTGCTGGTCGTCGCCCCCGTCGTCGCCCTGGCGGCGATCGCCGCGGCTCTGTTGCTCCATGTCCTCGATCACCCGATCGAGATCCACAGACCGCTTTTCCTCGTCGATCTGCACGCGGAGCGCGTCGTATTCGGCGTTGGTCTCTTCCCACGCCTTGCGGGCCTCGTCCGGCCACAGCTCGGCACCGGTCTTGCCGGCCTCTTTTCGCTCGTTGTACTGGTCGCGAATTTGGACCATTTTTTGGTGACACTCGCCGGCGCGCTCGCGGAGTTCTTTCAGTGACGGCATGATTCCTCCCGATAGTTTGGTGTAGCCGGCTCGTGGCCGGCCGCGCTACTGGATCCGCAGTGGCGCCTGCGGTGCTCTTTGCTGGCCAGGCTGACTCCCTGGTCTGTCCAGAGAGAGACCGCCGGCGGCTGCGTAACGCGCGTGCTTCTGGGTGTGGATAGGCTCGGTAGCATGGATCGAGCCCAGGGCCCTGCAAGCTGTCCGGGACGGCTTGCGGGGCCTATTTTCGTGCGCTGCAGCCGCCCTTGGCGGCCTTCGCCGTGGTGTGCTGGCGCTCGGGGGGCGACCCCGTGGCCGAGACACGCACACACTGGAGAGCGGCGATTGGACGTCCGCGTCCCCCAGGTCGCGGAGGGCCTGCGGGCAGCAAATCAGTTTTCCAGCTTACGCGCGAATTTGGGCGCGTTCCAAGTTTCGGACGATTTTCGCGCCGCGCAACGAAAAAGCCCGGTGGAAGCTATCACCGGGCGGGAGGGAAAATGCTCGCTCGATCTCACGGGCCACTCTAGCACGGCCGGCCAGACGAAGCAAGCTAAATCACTCGATTTTGTGACCGTCGACCACCAGCGAGCCGCCGGGCCACTGCGGATAATCAGGCGCATGGCGGATTTCATGCCCCGCGTGCCGGATCGTGACGAGGATCACGGCCGCCGCGTAGTGCCACTGCCCCGGCAGCCGATCGTCCGCGTTGCGTACGATCTTGCCGATTAACTTGGGCAGTCCATTTTCGCCGCGCAACGTCGCGTGGACGATGACCTCGTCCTCCCGCGCCTCCGCGACATCCTCTGGATCGACGTCACCCAAGACCGACCGCGCCCAGGCGAGTAGATCCTCGTGATCTTCGACCGGCAGCGGCAACGCAATCGTCAGCTCCGCACCGCGCACGTAGATCTCTTTGCGCTGGCGATTGCTGAGATGATATTTGATGCTCATGATTTGCTCCAAACAAAAAGGCCAGCGGCGGAAAACCAATCAGCAAAAATCGGGCGAACAGCATCGCTCGAGCTTCAATGGGGCCGCCGCCGGCCCGTGTAGGATCAGTTTTGCGAGGGCGGCCATACGATCAGCCGGCCCTCGAACGTATCGACGCAGACGTAGTGGCCGTCACGCTTGGCCAGCTTGCAGCCGGCCGCGAGCTGTCGGCCCGCCGCCAGGATCCTCAGCGCCCGCATGGGGACGTCATGCACATCGCGGTCAATCTCATCCTCCTCGGCCAGCTCCCAGCCGGGGCGCCGCTCTTCCAGCCGCGCCCGGAACTGCTGGCCGTCATAGCGAGCGCGCTCGCGCTGATACGTCTCCTCGCAACCGATGCCCTCGGCCAGCATGGTCACGAGCCGCTGCGAGCCGTGCGCCGCGATCCAGTCGCGCCGCTCCTGCTCTTTGCGCTCAGCCTCCGCGCGCTGTGCGGCTTCCTTTGCCGCCTTTTCCCGCGCCTCCAAAGCGCGGAGCCGCTGCTTGGCCGGATCAATCACCTCCTGCGGGATTGCGTCGTACGCGTACTTTCTCACGCGCTCGTCGCAGTCGGGCGCAATCGGGCATGCGTGGTACCGATTGCGACAGAGCAGCAAATGATGCTCTGCCAACTCCTCCTCGCTGGCTTGCTCGATCCACTCCACGATTTTGGGCACCAGCGCGACCGCCTGGTCGCGCACTGCCTGCTCGTCGGCCTCGTGCTGAGCCACGGCTGCGCGGTACTGCTCGAGCGCCTCAATCACTCCTTCCTGCGTGGGATCGTTGACCGTCATTATCCGCTGCACGTTTCCGCTCGCGGGGTCGCGGTCCCCCAACCGCGGTGCAGGGTACTTGCGGTATGTGTCACTTTCGAGCACGAGCCGCGCCGCGAGCTCGTCGCGATCCTGCCACGTCATCGACGCCACATCCAGCTCGACAACCACCGGCGTCTCGGTGCCATTGACACCGCGCTGGATTGCCTCGCGTCGATTGACCGCCACATACACTTGGGTCAGACTAGTCATGTCAGGTCCTCCTTGTAGGACTTGGCCAAGGGCCGGGGCGGCTGCCACCGCTGCCGGCCCACTTCTATTTGGGCCGCGGGCACTCGCCCGCGGAGAATCCCCTACATGGTCGCCAGCACCCGCGCGGCCGATCCGCGGCGGGCGATCATTTCTTTGGCTTCGATCCTGTGCGGGGCCAAGGATCGTTTCGCGGTGGCCCGCACGTGCTTTTCGATTTCCTCCGGCGTGACGCCGTGATTCAAATACTCGGCCACCGCGCGGCAGAACGCCCGCACCGAGCGATTGCCGCGGCTCTTGTTGCAGCGCTCGCAGCAGGTGACCAGGTTGGTCTCGTGGTTGCTGCCGCCCTTGCTGTGCGGCTTGACATGGTCGAGGCTGAGGCTTGCCCCGTCCTCGACGCTGTGGCCGCAGTAGGTACAGGCCAGGCCGTCGCGGAGGTAGATGGCCAGCCGCTTGTCTTGCCGGATCCAGTTCATCCCCTGCCATTCGCCTCGGTCTCGTGCCGTCTCGTGTTGTTTCTTGCTGGCCATGATTTCCTCCTTTGCTGCCCTAATTCTACAGTCTTATTCGTCCGTGTCAACGAATAATCGGGGGAATTCCGCCAAGTTTTCCGTCTTTTTTTTCGTTGCCGTAAACGTATAAGGGGTAAAGAGTTACGGCCGTTTGCACGGTGGACGGCCGGGTTTAGGGCGTTTTTCGGCAAGAATTTTGGCAAGATCCGACCGGGAAAGTAGCTTGACGCGGAGATTCCCGAGCCGCCGGCCCACGCCAAGACGAGCGGCGATCGTGGCCAACGTGCTCGCCGCAACGCCGGTGAGTTGGGCGGCCTGAGAAATGGTGACGGGGTATTTGGCTGGCGGTGGTTCGGTAGCGCTCATACACCCATTGTACGGCCGAATTCGTCGGCGTCAACAGGTATCGGCGAGCGGTCGGACGGTTGGGGAAACGACCTGGACGCCGACGGTGCCGCCCGGAGCCGGACCGGGCGATTGTAAGATTTACAATTGCGGCGATCGCCGCGGGCGGGTACTGTGCGGGCCTCACTCCGATTACGCTCGCCGCTCCTGGGCGGCGTTGGCGGCGAGCGACCAACGGCGGCCGGGTGTGGCGTGACGCCCGGCCGCTCTCTTATTTGGCGAGCGGTGGGCGTTAGCCCGCCGATGATAACGCAATTATCCGGCGGCTCACGCCTCCGGCTCGCCAACAGCTTAGCCGCAGCTCCGGGCGGCTCGATCGGCTTCCGATCGCCACGGGTAGCAGTAATCGTCGGCGTCGGCAATGTCGGACTCGATCGAGCGGATCTGCAGCTCCATCTCGCGCAGCAGCTCCTCGTCAGATAGCACCAGCGAGCGGCGCGTCAGCCACTCGTCCCACGCCTCGGTCAAATGCGCGGGCACGTCGCCGCGTGCGCCGGCCTCGGTGGACTCATACGCGGGATACGTGACCGGCCCGACGTCGAGCAGCTCGACCTGGTGCAACTCGCGGATCTCGATCGTCCGCGCGTCGCGCGTCTCTTCGACCCAGGCCACCTTGCCGCGCTTGCCTCCGTAGACGCGGAAGCCGAACGAGCTGCCGTCCAGATCTCCGCGGTCCAGCAGGGCCACGGTGTCGCGGCCGGCCTGCGTATCGGGCGCGTCGATCTCGTACCGCAGCCCGGTCTTGTCCACGGACAACCGGACCGTGCCGATGTCGCTGCGACCGAGCAGCCAATTGGGATCGTGGTTGGTCAGTCCGCGCACGACGTCGTTTTTCAGCGCGTCGTCGAAGGCGCCGGGCATGACGCGCTCGTACGCGTCCTGCCACAACCGGTACTCGGTGCCGGGATCGTTCGCGCGGTAGAACACGGCCGCGTAGCCGACGATCACGCGCTGCTGGTCGTCGCCTTCGCCGCGGAGCTCGATGCGCGGGCGGGCGCCGTCGCGGCGCTCGTACAGCCGGCCCACGGCGCGGTGGGCGGTAGATTCGGACATGGGAAGCCTCCAGAAAAAAAAAGTGAATGACCGGCGAGCCGGGGACGTAAGTCCCCGGATCATCCGCGGGCTGACGCCCACGGCTCGCCTAGACGCGTCGGTGATCGGGGGCCGTTTCCCAGGAAATGGTTTCGGCGGCGACGCCTGCCGGCAGTGAGTCGATCAGGCCGCGGAACGATTGCGCGAGATAATCGCCGCGATCGCCGGCCGCACAATCGGCAAGATCCGCGCAGCGTGCGGCCACCTCGGCCAGCAGGGATTCGACGACGTCGCTCGGCGTGGCGGCGATCCACGGGGCGATCGAGCGAGCGGCGTCCAGCGGCAGCCGCACCATATCGGCCGAGATGCCGGCGTGCTCGTCGCGCAGCCAGTCGACCAGGTCGCCGGGGCCGCCGAAGTACTTGGCGCGACGCTCGGCGTGTTGGGCCCAGCGGCGGAGGACTCGGCGGGCGGCGTCCGCCAGTAGCGCGCGGTGGGCGTCGCGGGCGGCGGATTCGTCGGACGTGTCGGACGTGTCGGACGTGTCGGACGTGTCGGACGTGTCGGACGTGTCAGACGTGTCAGACGTGTCAGACTCTTCGCCCACCGCCTGCATGTTCGCCGGCCGCCAATACTTGCCGCCTTCGCCGTCGGGCCGCGGATTCAATCCTTCCCAATCGCGCGTTTCGTCGGGCGAGAATCGCCCGTGCTGAATGCCGGCCACGGCGATCGACGATCGCGTCGACGCGTCCGCCCACAGCAATGCGTTGATCTGGTACCGGATCACGTGACTCCGCCTCTCGCGTTGCCGCTCGGTCAGCAGCTTGCTGTTGAGCTCCGCTTGGTTTGCGCTCAGCCAATAGCTGAGACACGTGTCGTAATAATCCTGTTTGGCGGCCTCCTCCGAGTTGTAGCTGATCGATTCTTTCACACCGAGCTTCGACGGCGCGAGCATGAACCAGTTGGCCACGTGGCGGATCTGCTGATCGTCCAGCTCGATCAGTTGCGCCTTTTGCGGGTCGACGGTCGTCGAATACCAGCGATAGCCGTCGCGCAGCACGAGCGTCTTAAACGCCAGGTCGAGCCGGCTCTTGCGTTGCTCGATCGACTCCTCGACTTTGTCGCGCCCTTTCTTGGTCCTGCCGGGCGGCAGTTGCAAGACGCCGCCGTGCTGCGCGCCGTTGGCGAAAAATTTGGACGTAAATTTGCGCGCGGCCAGCGCGACGCCGAAGTCGTGCCGCGCCTGCTCGATCAGCGGCGGCGCGCGCATCCCGTCCCAGCACAGCCCCTGCAGATGCAACACGTCGTCCGCCGGCAGCGGCTCGAGCTGGCCGTCGACCTCGGTCACATACGACAGCCGCTTGCGGACTCGCAGCGGCGCGGTGCGATCGGGCGGCAAATTGTAGAGCCCGCGGATCCGGCCCAGGTCGTCGCGGTCGATCCAGGCGTAGGCGTTTTCCCAGAGCAACGCCGCGGCGAAATGCCTCCGCCAAAACTGGAGCGCCGTCACCTCTTCATTTGCGCGGCCGTCGCGCGAGATGAATGGCCACGCCTGGTGACGCCGATCGACGTCTTTTCCGTCCGTGTCGTCGGTCCGGTACCGGTAGGTCTTCAGCGGCAGTTTGGAGCAATCGCCGCTAATCATCTTGACGGCACGGTGGACGGGCGACAGGGTCAGCGCATGGTCGACCGTCACCGACTGGTCTGTCTCGGCGATCATTCCCGAGCTGATATGGTCGCGCCAGGCGTCCGGATCGGACAGCGACCAAGCCGGGTTCTCCAGAGTGGCGCGGAAAAAATCCTTGATTTTTTGAAACAGCCCCATGAAGAGCTCCCCACGCCGCCTGCGCAAGTATGTAGCAGTGGGATCGGTGCTCAGTTGACGGGCAGAAAACGGGCGAACCTGCCCAAACCTGCCCAAACCTGCCCACACCTTGCCAGAGTGACCACACGTGTCACGCGATGGTAAGATAGGCAAGATCACAAAAGGGCACATTTGCACCAAATACCCTAGGTGCCCGCGAAACGAGAATCGGGCTATGATGCCGATCATGTTCCGCAACCCGATCTATGCCATCGGCGCCGCCTGCACGCTCGTCCTGATCGCCGTGTCGATCGTGTGGCACCTGATTATTTGGGTCGCGTCGCTGTTCTAGCGACGCTACTCCTCGTCAAGAGCCTCGTCGCTGCCCAGCTCCGTGGCTGCCTCACTTTCGACGATCGACTTTTCCGCGGCTCTCGCTGCCGCGCCGGCTTGCGGCACGCGGCTTGCGCTCAGCACGGCGCGGAAATGTGCCCGCAGGCACCGGATCAGAAATAGCGCCTTGTTGTCGTTGCTCGCCGGGTAGGGCAGACCGGTCTGCGCATTGATCGGCGGTCCATAGACCGCCCAGAACGCGTCAGCATATTTGCTGGACGTCTCGGCCGTCTGGTAATCGACCTTCGCGTCAGCGTAATTGACAAGCGTCGTTACCTCGTCGTCCTGGACCAGATCCATGATG
>Ga0180438_10003325_pt1 | contig 24432 bp, 38 predicted proteins | sample SS_ome_12_FD_132455 | JGI IMG/M metagenome (GOLD analysis project Ga0180438, IMG submission 132455) | Hypersaline lake sediment archaeal communities from the Salton Sea, California, USA - SS_3_D_2 metaG | ecosystem: Environmental > Aquatic > Non-marine Saline and Alkaline > Hypersaline >... | reverse complement strand
TGACATTTTCAATTCATTGAGTAGCGCTGCATTGAGTATTTGTTGAGTAGCAACTTCGCTTTGTTTCTGTGCTAAAGTTTGAGCTAGCGCATCTCTTAGCTGATTTTGATAATCCACATTAGTGGCAAGATATTCATTGCTATTACTCAAAGCTAAAGCATAAGCCTCTTCTAATTCAACATTCTCTATATTCCCATCATTTAATAATGTAATGGCTTTTAAAGCATCGTCTGTTAATTCGACAAGTGCTTCATCGATAGTACTTTGTATCCCTTTTAATCGTACTAATTCTTTACTTTGTGTAGCCCACTCTTTCAAGGTATCAGCATACTCTTGGCTAGATTTATCCATCCTTTCCATCTTTCCAGCCAAGTTATCAACTAATTTTGATTGATCTTTAACATATCCCGATATTTTAGAAAACGTATCAGAAGCGCCATATATATGATCGGTTGAAAGGAGATAATCATACCAGGATGCATTTTCTTGTAATACATCAATCATCTTTTCACCCGCTGATTCCATCGCTTCAAAAGCAGCAGCATCTCTAAGATTTTCAGCAAGTGTAACAGTGCCTTCTAATAATTCATTTATAGCCGTTAACCTTTCTTCCGTCGTCATATCATCATTGCCCTGGATTCGTTTTATTTCATCGGCTACAAATGGCTCTATTTCTGCAATCTCTGGAAGTATAGCATTAATCCGTTCCAATTGTGCTTCCGTATTAGGTGACGGATTTTCCAGCACCATGTTTAAATCTTTGATCGTGTCGTTGTATTCCTCAGTCTTCAAAATCGCTTTGTCGAACGTAACGGACGCCGGTTCAAAGAAGCTAGCCACGGCACCCAGAGCAGACGCTATACCAGCCGTTATATCAGTTATTAATCCTTCAGTTTGAGATCCCAGGTTAATCATGAGATTGTCGAAGTTTTGAGCCAACTCATCATTTGCTTTCTGAGATTCCGTGCGAAGATCAGCAACACGTTCACCGGCTCCCTCTACATCAACCTTATAATCGGCTAGCGTTTCCCCGTTTTTTTGTAGCGTAGCATCCAATAATAATAGTCCATCGATCGAACCTCCAAGAGCAGCCTTTAATTCCTGAGACCCTTCCTCACCTGATCGAAAGTAATCCAACAGCTTAGCCGGGTCTATATCTCCTGTTTTAAGTCCTACATCCTCCAAAGTCTTTCCAGTGCTTCTCATCGCCTGATTCATCTTTTCAACGGCTCCCGTATCTTTCATTGCCATTGCTAAACCTTCAAAAGCCATTTCTGCCGTCGATGTAGACTCCCCGACTTCATATCCTGTTCCAAGAAAAGCACCGAATAATTGTTGCGCTCTTTGCATCGCAACACCGGTATTATCAACGGCTACACTTGCTTTTGTGAATACTGTTCCTAACTCAGTACTAGCTTCTCCCAATGGGTCGAGCGATTTACCTTTCATCATTTCGGCTTGCGCTGCTAACACATTGAACGCCTTGTCAGCATCACCAAGTTGGGTGGTCAACCTTTGCATACCCATGGTGACCTCAACCGGATTGGCGTCCGGATAAGCTGCTACAAGGTCAACTATATTTTTAGTGACTTTCGGGATTTCGTCGGCACTTTCAGCAAAATAAGAAACCGTCGTTGCTATTTCTGCTATCTCACTAGCAGCCATTCCGGCCGGTCTAGGAATCTCCAATAATTGCAATCGTAATTTATCTATCTCTCCAGTCGTTAAACTGGTATTCTGATTCATCTTATTGAGTACATCATTGTATTCATTGAACTTCTGAGTTGCTTCGTAGGCAGCCTTACCAAGTCCTATCGTAGCACCAACCGCAGCGCCGGCTGCAATCCCATAAGGGCCCAATTTGCCAAGCACACTACCAAGCCGTCCAGTCATGCTGCTATACTGCTCCCCAAGCGCCCCCACCTCTTCAGTTAGCGCACCCGTTAACTTTCCCCCCTTCCCTATATCCTTTCCCGTCTTGGCAGTGTCAGCAACGATCTTATCGTTTTCCTTCTCAACAGACTTTGTGAGTTGTTTATATAATCCCTCAATCTTCTGAAGGAAGTTCTTTTTTATCTGATATTCTTCCTGGCTTCCCTTCTTAACATTAGCCAGTTCCTTTCTCATTTGCTTTTCGTGTTGGGCAACCGATTGACGGATGAGCTTATCCTCATGGCCCATCAGTTCTTTTTTAATCTTCGATATTTTACCAGCCTGCTCTTTTTGAGCAGTAGTCAGATTTTTATAATGTTTATCAACGGTAGTAGCAGCCTGTTTCAAGCCCTTTTTAATACCGCCTACTTTGGCGCTCAGTTCAATTGATACGTCTCTACTAGTAGCCATAATTAACGTCCCTTCATGTATTTATCCATTGCATCTTTTTCCGGTGTTGGCTCCTTTTTCTTTCGATCAAGCCATTCGTTTTTAGCGCTTTCGTATTCAGAAAAGCGTTCCATGATTAAGCGAACTCGAAGGATGGACCAAGTCTGGAGTTGATCGGCACTAATGTTGTATTTTTCTGCGATGTATCCTTCGAGGACTGTGCTATTTGATTCGGGATAATCTTCTCCAGATTTTCCATGCTTTTTTTTTTGTACCACTGTTCTATGTACCAGATAGACTGGAACATATAGATCAGATGTGAGGTATCCATGTGATTCCTAAGCCATTCATTGACTTTTTTTTGCCGTTCTTTTTCAATCTCTTCTTCTGATTTCTTTTTACCACCTTGCTTATTAGGATTAATCTTAATCTCAAGGGAAGGCACTTCCGGTCTGAGATACTCAAAGAAAATCTTGTCTACTAATTCTTTAGGCTCTTTAAATGATATTACCATCCCCATAACATAAGCCCACTGTGGTAAATATTCTTGGGGAATCAATTCGATATTCATTTTTACATCACCGGCGGTTTGTCCAATTACCTTAAATAAATTAGCTAAGTCTTGATAATAAAAATCCCAATTGGCATACACCGGAAACCGTACCAGGACTTCGTGTCCAGATACTTTGGTAGTTAAGCGTAGACGCTCTTCACCCTCTGAATCCGTCGCTTTGATTATAGAATCGTCTAATGTAATCTTGAGGTATCGATCATCCTGTTCTTCCAAGTCGTGTAGGCTCCTCGATAGTTACTCTTTCCCTTTCTGGAGGCGCTTCAATATCTTTACCCTCCAGTATCCGGGGTATAATATCAAATAATTGCTCATAGATCGAAGAATAATCCTTATGGTACACATATTCAGAATGGATAAATGAATATTTTTTGACTTGGTTGAAAAAATCGAGCTGATGCGGGAACACCGCTTTGCGATCGGGTATAAATGTAAAAATGGGAATGCCGAGGTATGCTCCAAGCATGACTAAATCAGAGTCCCCGGTCGATATGATGTATTTGCTTTTGGAAATGGTATTGTAGGATTGTTTAAGGTCTTCATTTTTGTCGATTATTTTTACAGGCCACGGCCATTTTTGTTTTACTAAGTAATCACCTATTTCTTTCCAACATCTGCCGTGTTTAGCGCCGTGGTTTATGATTGTTAGATATTCTTTCCGTGCCCTGCTCTTAATCAGAGTAGGCTTCTTAGAATCATCACCATACATCAATCTTAGATGTTGGAGATAGCAGAACTCCAAAGTCTTCACAAAAGTAGCGCCTCCACCAAACACAGCGCTATTGTCAGGTACATGGCAGTTGTATTCCTGAAAGTATTGACCTGGAATTACGTTGAAGGCTCGTATTACTTTGAAGTCCTCAATCTTAGGAATGATAAAATCCCAATTGCCTATACATAGCGCCTCGATAGGATTATAAGGATAGAACTCTCGAATCTTGACAAGCGATCGGATAGAAGCCAATCCATCAGTTAAGTTCTTAGGCAATCGAATTAGAATAGGAGCCACATTCTTAGGCTTAGGATGAATCTTAGGATTGAACGTTTCAAACTCATCTTCAGGTAAAAATTGAGTGAGTACTGAATTGACAGTAATAGGGATACCCCGAGGGAAACATCGTACCTCGGGGCTATGGAGGTTATAATTCGGGCGTTCACCCTTGTAAACAATCGTTGTTGTGTTAGGCATAATAATAGCGGGCCATTTCAGACCCGCGCTCTTTATTAACCAATAGACAGTTCCTTAGGAAGACTCAGGCATGAAGAAAGCTCCATACTTCCGTCGATTATCCTGTGCGGTAATCCCGAAGGATGAATGCGCAAAGGCTTGAATCATAACGTTAATATCTACGTAGTCCGTACCTGATGGAGCCACGTTGTTATCTTCGGTAGATACTTCACCCGACCAAATCGCCCAATAGATCGCAGTTCCATCAACACGGTAACCAGTCACTAGCCAACCGTATCGGGTAGCGACTGGAATATCCGGCCCTATCCATGCAATCGTCCAAGCGCCTGTTTGGACTTCCATGTTTTTAAACAATGCCATGTTTTCTTTATTAAACTGATTCACAACGAAGTTCCAGAAATAGTTTCGTCGCAGTAAATCACGTCGAACGATTTCATGGGGAGTGTTGGTCAAGTACTCAACTCGCTCGTCGGCAATGTTGTATACTTGTGTACCCATTCGGATATAGCCAACCGTATCCGTTGCACTGAAGGATGCCGTCGGATCGGATGCAGGCGTTAAAAGATGAGGATCCGTCCAAGTTCCATATTGGATCGTCCCCTCTTTCAAAATGAATTCTGTGCTATTATAAGCCATAATGATTTCCTTTATGAGAAACTGAATGCAGACAGCTCTAAACTAGACTGTTCATTCTGCATTCCTGTGTATACTTTCAAGACCGTGTATTCAACCGAAACACGCATAGCGCTTAAATTGCCTACTTGCTGTTCGGCTGTATCAAAGCGGTCGATCATTTCAAATGTTTTTTCGGTTCCAGAGGCTACCAATTTTTTGTTTGCATAGAGAATCTCATTAAGTTTCCTGGCGATCACATAGATCGTCTTGTTCTCAGGCTCCCCTTCTATTGCAGGCACGATGTAGGCTAGTATATCAGCACTACGAGCCACTATCCAGAAGTTGACCTCATAATGGTATGTGTTCGTGTTTGCAAAAGGGCCCTGTACAATCCAATCTCTGGAAGGGATGATTACCACAGCCGGAAACGTCTGAATATCTACCAGATTATCTTTGGTAATAGAATCCAGCACATGTACACTTGTGATGTACTCAGCATTATCCCGAAGTTCGGTCAATAGTAATTGTGTAAGTGCTGCTAGTATTTCGTCCATTATGGGCCCTTTACTTCTAGTGCCTGTTTTATAATTTCGGTCGATGCGAAGATTTGATCTTTAGCCATGATCTCATCATCCGTTACAAGGAACATAAACTCACGAGCCGGAATCCTCTTTTCATCGAAGTATCCAGTGTGCAACCATAGGGAGCCACCTACTGTCCTGTCTTCGTCATATACAACATCCGTATCCACCGTATCTCCAAAGTTGAGTGTAGCAGCGTAAAAGATGTCCGTACCTATGACAATTGCCCAATTTTCCCCACGACTCTCTACCCGTGCATTGATCGAATTGTAGAGATTGCCAAGGTCGATCAATGGATTAGGATTCTGAGTAATCACCCATGGTTCGTGGTCACCCCTTGCACCTTTAGCGTCGAAGTTTTCACGAATCTTGTCAGCAAGTCTAGGAGCCAAGTTTTCCAGAGTTGTACGGATGTTTTGATCCCAATCTTTGGAAACCCGCACAAACAAGTCATACAACCCATCCTTCTTGGTTTCCTTGATTGTAAAGTCAATATCCATTGCTGCTGATTCAATAGATTCGGCCATCTTCGTAAATATCCTTTAAATTGTCAAAGGCGCTGAACTCTGGATTATCCCTGCCTAACTGTACTTCGATCGCTCGTATCCTGGGAACCAAATCGCCCCCTTGCCTGCGTAATGCACCGTTAGCAATGATCTTATCGTATATATCCATCGTCGTTTGTAACTCTTGTATTAGTTCTTTGTTTTGAGTTACCGATTGAGGTCGATACCTTTGGAGCATCAAAATTGTAGAGAGTGTCTTGGTCATGTAGATAACGACCGGTGGATAGCCTTCGGATTCGTACCCATCAATTATATCCGGGTCGTACTCAGGCTGTATCCTTGCTCTAACTAATTCCGATGCTTCCGATATGATGTATTCTACATCCTCAGCAGGGATGGTCTTTGTATTATTACGATGCGATACAATCCCAGCCGGAGGCGAGCCCTGTTCGGGCCATACGTCATCGACAAAGCCGATGGCGACGGACAATACATCAGCTACGGTGCAATACTTTTTCAATTGAGATTCTCCATATCACGTTCAATCTCTTCATCTACACTCAGTTTCCGGTTAGGCTGTTTATTTTGCTGTTTAACAGCCTTGTGTAGATCGTCAAACGTCACCATCTTGCCGTCATCGTTTTCCACAGCGTGTATGCGTACACTTCCTTTTCTCATTTTAGCCATGTATACATCCCGGATATGTCGATACACCTTAGAATGCCTGTTCCCCTGCGGATCTCGCTTAAAATAAATCTTAAACATTTTATCCGTGGGTGGATAAGGGATTTTCTGCAAAGGAATAATTAACTTAGGATCATTAGGATTAATCGTTAACATTTCCTTTGTTCGCTCTTCCTCTTGTTCCAGCCGTGACTTAACGACTTTGGCATCGATGGTCTTCGTTTCAGTAGCCATGTTTATCTCCTATCAACTTCCATTCGTGAACTTAAGAAGTTGAAAATAATGTACTGGATACGTTTCTTCTTGTAAATCTAACAACCATCGGAAACGATGTTTCTCTGCCACTTCTCTATCTTTCTTGTCGATGAATGGCTGTAATGATGGATTGCTAATCGTATGCTCCACTGTGACGAAAGGAGTCAAGGAAGGTAACGTCATCATCATATACCAATCATCCCCATCGTTGGCAAAGTAGTTGTCAACTATCTTTTCCACGATGCCTTTATAAGGGTTAGTAGCATTGATGTTTGCTTCATAGATGGTCGTTGAGTTAATGAGCAAGTCAAGGTCATACTCAAGCTGCGGTGGAATGATACAATAGATCTTAGCACCTGCCATTGGTAGATACTCGCCATTCGGTCCGATAGGAATTGTTTGGAACCTTAGAATCCCGGCCTTGAGATTCGTGGCATTTAAAGCGCCACTATAAAGATTGTCAAACGTATTACCTGCCAGGGTATGATTATTATAGAACAAAGGTAACTCCGTTGCTCCATCGTCATATACGAGTGCCTTCGTATACGTGGCGTCGTCACCATTTTTAAGAGCGTCCATGATTGCCTTGACAGGTCGTCTGGAGGCTTGTGCTACAAGAGAACCAAGTTGATTCCAGAACATTGATTGATACACCGGATCATTATAGGTATATTCACCTATGTACAATCCTTTTGAGTACCGTGCTATTGTTCGACTGATCTTTTCTGGCTTTACATCGATATAGGCAGGATCTCCATACAATTCAATCTCTTCCAGGTCTTCCCAAGAGTTGATGAATGGAATCTGTACATCGAGTTGTTTGGTTGTGATTTTCGTAGTAAAGTTCTCGAACTGTTTGCTTTGGGCGTTAATTGCTTCGGCAAACTTAATATCCCACTGAGTTAGGATTTGGTCACTCAGTGAGACGATATCGGTTGCTGGAATATACATAGATAACTCCTTTAGGCTCGCGTTGTAATAGCGATCCAAGCGTAATTTGTTTCAACGTCAATGATGATGCCAAGGATACCATTAGTACCAGTCAGGGACGCGGTATCGTTGTCGGCTGCGTAGGCAGTGTCGCCAACCTTAGCATCCGTAACTCCAGGTAGTGAAACGTAAGCTTCAAACCAGCCTAGCCAGACTGTTACAATCTCACCGGCTGACTTATCTCCTTGCCCTTCGATCGCCAATCCACCAATCTTAAGCGCACCGGTGGCGGCCGTGGCATACCCGTTAGCATCGATCGAAACGAACGTTCCTTCGTAAATCGTCTGGCCAGAAGCCACTTGTAACTTACGAGTTACATGATTCGGCTCGTTCCGAAGTTTTCTTTTAACTGTTCGTGTAGTAGCCATAATTATTCCTTATTGAAATGTTCTTGTAAACCAGCGCTAACAGCGCTTACTAAATCATCTTTGTTTAACTCAAAGTATTGCTTAATTGCCAATCCAGCATCCTTACTATACTTTCCCATCTGGCTTTGACAAATTGCCCACGCCCTTCTTTCAGCTTCCTTCTTGCCAATACCCTTGGCTTTCAATTGCTTCTTTACATGCTGGACGCAACGATCTAGCTTTGCAGGCATAAACTTCCCCTTAAGCCGTCTTTTCTTTTCGTTCGGCTTCCTTTTCCTTAATACCTATCCACATTGGTTCCAATTGGTGTTCCGGGATGCCTGCCTTTCTCCAAACAGAATACTGCTCTTTCTTCTGTTCGTCCTCAGTCTTGTCGGGCGTGTTCCGTACAACATCACCCATAGGTACAATTTGAGTACTATAGAGATCACGTACGAAGTCGAGTCCCTTTTCAGTTGCGAGGTTGACGAACTTTTCTTTCTGTTTGTCACCACCAAGGATTTTGCCTTCACCCAGAAGCTTGGCATACTCTGCCTTTACAGTCTCACCCTTAAGTTCGGCAATCTGCTTTTCCAGAGCAGCGATTTTTTCGTTCTTTTCAAAATCTTCCTCTTCCTCTTCAGAAGCCATTTCCTCATCTTTCTTTTTCTTTTCCTCTTCAGTCTTGGCTTCTAATTCAGGACCCGGCAGTTCTTCCCCTTCAGGAGTTCCTTCTGGAAACATCTTAGCTAGCGCAGCTTCGACGATACCGGGTAAGATTTTTTTTAGCATTTCCTCAAGTTGTTTAGGATCCATCTTGAAATCCTCCGAATTATCATTTAATTTATCAATCCTTTCCACGTCTACCAGACGGGCAAATAAGGCATAAGGTTGATTTTCGTAATTATCATCAATAGATAGTTGTTGGAGCCACGGTTGAGCAGGGGGAGACTTTCCAGAAATCTCCACAGCGTAGATGTAATCACCTACCTGCGTTTCTTCTCCAGTAATCCCCATGAGATAGGCTCCGTTCTTATCGATAGCAACGGAAGCGCCGGGTAACTTGCCTTGTTGGTAAAGATCAAAATATTCTTCATCGAGAAAAATATCGGCATACAAGACGTAATGCGGAATTGGATTCCGCTTAAACTTTTTGTATATTGCCAATAATTCACCATGTAGCTCTTGATCTCCAGGCGCTACCTGATGTTCGGCAACCGGTACTTTAATACCTTTTGCCATGACCTCACGAGTGTTATTGAAAATATCAATCATGTACTGATTACGTTCCTGCTGCGTCTTATCTTTCATCCGCTTGTCAATAGCAGGAAGGCCGGCAAATATCTCACGCCGGATGACGTTGCCCTTGTACTTAGGTTTTCTTAACATTTTTTACTCTCGCATTATTGTGATGAGAGTGTTGTGTAAAAATTACACATCTACTAGTAGTATAACACCGTTAATCAGAATTGTCAAGCTAGGTGGGTAAAAATTATACGGTAGGAAGGATAAAAAAATTAATTAGGGAGTAATAAAGGCGGTTGGAAGGTGGGCGAACACCTTGCCAACACAACAAGCAATATGAATATTCATACCTATATTATAATAAATAATAATTTCGTCGTCAACCAGCTACTAATTTGGCAATCAATGAACCGGCCGCGTTTGTTAGGAATATTGTAATCAGGATCACCCATAATTGCCAGTTCCTTTTTGAACTAGTCTCACTTTGCTTTTCATGCCATGCTATATGCTTTTCCACAAAAGCCTCCAAGTTGTCAAGTCTGAGATTCATTACTTTTTTATCACCATTGCTATTTTCCATATTTATTCCCCATTATAGTCTTCCCACGTTCGTTCATCCTTAATCGCATTCACTTGTTGTATAGTAGTGCAAGCCATGATTTGAGCCATGAGTGTTCCACCATCCCCTTGTATCTGCATACCCCAAAGGAAACCAGTATCACAAACGTCTGATAAATCATCAGCATCAACAAAGACAATGAACTTAGACCGTGTGTAATCTAGGAAATAAAGAGGCCAACTAGGTATCTGTCCTGATCTATTATTCATCAATTCAAAATCCTGCCTATGCTGTAAATCCATAGGTACTATAACTGTTCCTTCTGGGCGTCCAGTCAACTGCATCCCTTGTGCGATTAAATCATCAGAATGCTTTTCAATTTGTTTGATACGATATATTTTTAATTGTTCTAAAGTCATAATACCCTCATAGCAATTACCGGAAGATTGTCAAGCGTGTAAGACGTGGCTCCACTTGGAAATGTACTAGGAAGTGCTGCAAAAGTAAAAGAAACTTCATACACCATTTCTTTTCCGGCTGGCAATGGCCCTGCTTGGTCGGTAATCCCTAATATATTCATGCTGTCCTCTATACTACATTGGAACATCGATGCCGGATTAGTACGATTGTGTACAATGACCATCCAATACAAGCCCTTGGTTAGTTGCTGACTAATGTTTTTGTAGGTATCGTTCTGTACAAAAGCCAAAGAGCCACTATCAAAAATCAGATTACCTGGATAGGAACTTCGATTATCTTCATACAATCCGAGTCTTAAAAAAGTTGTAGCATCAGTCACATCAGGCCAACATTTAATCCTATCAAATGTAACTGTTTTTGGAACATAGAGGGGGACAGCTACAAGCGTGTCTTTTCCAAAGTTTCTAGCTTGTGGTGTTCCAATCGGAATAGCATAAGACGTATCATAGTATTTTCCAGATAGCATCGGAAAATACTTATAGATAGTGCTTTCCCCACCTGCCAGGTCTAGCGTTAGATGTACAATAGCACTCTCCCCGCTTACACCGATGATCTTACCAACGATAGCATCATTCTCAATCAAAGTAAGCGTGTCATTGTCCACTGCGTAAGCTGTCTTACCAAGGTCTGCCATACACACTCCGGGCAAGACAAAAAAAGTAATATTATTATATACCACGGTCACTGTTTGACCGGCTGTCTTCTGTTCGATTGCCATTCCTACGCATTTGTGTGTATCGTCGGCTGGTATAGCGTATCCATTGTCATCCTTGCCAACCAGCGTACCTTCGTAGATTGTTTGACCGGATGCTACGATTAAAGGAATGTGAATGGATAACTGATCGACTTTGACCTTTGCTTTGCGAACTGTTGTACTAGCCACTAGCGCCTCCCTAACCGTTTCATATACCCGACGATTTGCTTTCTCAACTTGGCAGGCACTGAGCCTTCCTCCACTTCCTCATCTTCATCTTCCTCTACATCCTCAATCGTTTCTATCGATGCAGCTGGCAAGCCAAGCCTATCCCGTGCATAGGCTATGTCATTAGGATCAGACTTATTGAGAATCCCACCGTCAAACATATCGATTACATTCTGGATTTCCACGGCGTCCGCTTCCTCTTCCACAGTTCCAGAGCAATATTCGGGCAGATTGTATTCATCAGATTCAAGATAATCCGGGTAGTTGTATCGTACCATGGCAGGGATGATTTGTTGATTAGCAAAGTTTTCAATCCACCCCTGATCGTTGACCGTACCAAGCGTGAATAGATTGGCTTCCTCTTTAGCCTTAGCATAGGAGCCTAATACCGTATCCGAGAATCCAAGGTCATCCGGAACACCCAGTAATCGATTACACCGCTTGTAGAGTACATCCAGGATATCCTTGATTAGTGCAATACCAGCAGGACTGGCTCTGTCTTCCAAAAGTTTCAATTCATCCTGATATATCAATTGTCCATCTACGTTAGGGATAGCTTCTAAATCTATCATAGCAGCCGAATCTATATTATAGATCGATTTTTTTATTTCTTGTAGTTGTTTGTCAGACTTATTCTTACTTACATAATAATGGATAATAGGCTTGATCGCTAGTGCCCTACATCCTTCTGCCTGTGCCTGTTCTAGAATTTGTAATACCTGTACATCGAAGTAAATGGATTGGAGCCGTGACTTGCCATAGAAATTACCATGTATGATATAAGGATACGTTCCAACCAGGAATTTAGGAAGCAATTCTCTAGTTATCCACGTACCCCCCGGCTTGTAGTAGATTCGATCGAGTTCAAATCCATCGTCCGTGTAGAGATCAAATAAATGAGGGGAATGGGGCTTGATCTTATCTATGCAAATATAATTTCCATCTGTACGAAAACTCATTTCGGCAATGCAGAAGCCATAGACAATGGCATCCTTCCAAAGTTGTTTGAGTATATTCTCAAAGTTTTCATACTTCATTTTCTTAATCTGGTATTCAATCAACCGGATGATGTGTCCATCCCTTACTTCAAAGGCAGGATACTTTTCATAATCATTATCTACATGTAATCGCCAGCCAGTCCAGAAGGGAGCATTGACAATGAAATTAAGTCCAAGCGCTACTTGTGGATGACAAGCAACGTCTGCATATTTGTATGTGTCAGCACCCCCGCTTACAGTGTGAGGATCCTTGCTACTTATCCGGGAAGACACGTACCCTATGTTACGCGTAATAAACTCTTCACCGATTCGGGGCTTATACGGCTTGACAGTCGGAGCCCTGTATTTAGGTTCCGGTGTTGGAACCGCTTGTTGTGTTGTTTCTGCCATAATTACCTCATCGACAAATAATTCTTCGTTATATCTTCACCGCCTAAATCAACATGCACTCCATATACTGCAAGATTATAACGCACTTCTTCCATTTTTTTTGTAAATAGCAGATTCATTTCTTTTTGAATATTTCTTTTTTGAATCCATTTTTTGATTAAATTAATCATAATTACCTCACAGTTATCTTGCCAGGCTTTGTCATTCTCAGTCCTAGCTTGTTAAAGATGAAAGGACACATTACAAAGTACCTGCTTGCATCTGCTTCATCATCATACTCTCCCTCACAGTCTACACCGATCGTACTTCCTACCCAGCACATACTACCCAGACTTCTAAGCGTTAACTTACACCTGGGGTGTACCTTGTATCTTCCAAGGTCGATCAGGTCTGCCAGGGTAGTCCATCCAATCGATCTGTCCTTAACCGTTGGATAGTAAGTTATCCCTAGCGATGTAAGCACGTCCCGTACTTCGGCACTCCCTGGCGACGTATCGCCTGTGTACCCTACAATGTTCTTATCCATCCACCGTTCTAGATAGGATTTGTGGCGATTGACCGTTACCCCAGGTAGAACGATTTCGTCTACTATAAATATAACACCATTTTTAATGGAATGCAAGAGATATACCATGGGATCCGGTTGAAATCCATAGTCGAAACTTATGTAATACTGCTCTAGTTGCGATTCGTCGAAGGCTTCCGGTTCCACAAAAAAAGCCTGCCCTTCAAGCGCACCCCATAGACCCCAATAGTACAAGTCTATCTGCCGTTTCGATTGAATCAAAATATTTTGCGCGCGTTCTTCGTCATTTCTATGAAAGCCCTGTAAAAATGCTAGTTGCTTCACGAATGCATGGTCTGGAGGGGCTCCAAAGATGTTCTCATAAAGCCATCGACTTTTGATATCCGGATTGGTAGCCAATAGCAGAGGCTTGTTGAGTTTTTCAAACCCCGGCTGTCTAAGCCTTCTAAGTACTTCCCCAAAGAACTCTTCTGTGTACTTGTCATCAATCGTCGTGGCTTCCTCTATGAAACAGCTAAACACCTCCCTGCTCTTAATCTTGTGATACAACTTTTCAGCACCATACACCTCTATCCTAGATCCGTTAAAGAAATAGAGAATCTTATCCTGATGATTGTACTTAATCCGATCTCCGTATCCCAAGGCTGACAAGTCCCGGATCATAGGCTCGATAATAGCACGGTAGGCTTGTTGGTAGGTAGTGGCCGAAGCGAAGTGTTCACTTCGAGCGTAGCGTAGGCAGGAAAGTATCTGATGGAACCTACAAATCCAGGACTTGCCAGTGTCGGCAGCGCCCGAAAGCGCCTTGACTTTTTTGGTGGAGGTAAGGAAATCGTGTTGCCAATCTAATATCGGTACTCGCCATTTCAATTTGGTGCGTCCTTTATTTCAAATAGTTCGGGCTCTAGGATAGACTTGCCAGTGAGTTGCTTTCTGAGTTCTGCATAATCTTGTAACGTAGGTATCCTTAGAATTATTTTTTTGGGAGGTTTGTTTTCAGGAAAATCATAATCTTCCATTATTACCAATGCCTTACCGTTCTTCATCTTTCCAATGGAATGTATATGATCCACCTTGATTATCCGGAATACATTGGTTGCTACATCCTTCCCATCGGGAGCCTTAATTAGTATTGTGACTGTGATTTCTATGAATTGATTCATAATGGTTTTCCTATTTGCTTTCTAAAAGCTATATATTCTGATTTCATTTTCGGGTCAAGTTCAAATCGAACGCCTTTGTCACCTTTAATCTCATGCGTATGCATTTCCTCATTTTCAAGTATCTTCTTTAGAATGCCATTCGGATAAGCCTCGCAAGTCATCTCTAAAATATCCTCATTCATCAAATGGAGACAATAAGTACATTGCGGTAACTCGGTGTCATCCCTCTCCCAAACGAATTTATCAGGCTTGCTCATTCAATTACCTCCATTTCAATCTCATAGTATCTTATCTTCTTTCCAGGTGGTATACCTCGAATCTTGATTTTCCCTCTATTGTATCCCTCTACCAGCTTCACATCTTTAATTCTAAATCTAACATTTCGAGGTAATAGAAGTTCGCTTTCTTTTAGCTGTCCTACTTCAACCTTATTTCCTACATTAGCAAGGTCTTGTACCATAGCGACTCGTTGATTTTTTGGTAGTTTAATCGTGGCTCTTATAGGTATTTTACCTGCTACCATTAGATCTCGCAGAAATGAATCCGTAACTCTACGATCTAATGTAGTACTCATGTACGCTTTGTCAGAATAGACCATTCCTTTCAGCTTATTGATATCACCTGATTCTAATATCTTACTAATAGCAGGATCATTGAATGCCCTATACACCTGAAGGGGCTCTTTCAACTTCTTACTAACAGATTGATCTATCAAGTCTATATGAGGCTTCATAAACTCTTTCGGAAGCTTAGTATCCGGAAGTTCTTTTCCAGTCCTTAAATAATAATTGATTCCCTTGTATGTGTCTATCTGATAATTCTGGAGGCTATTCCGCTGGTCATCAGTAAGATCCTTTCTCCACTTTACAAATGAGTTATCTTTGTCTGAAAAGTACTTTGCAGCTTGTTTCTCATTTTTAAATGTAGGTGTGCCTTCTATATTGATAGGTTTCTCTGTAGTAATCGATTTCAGCGTATCTACTTTTGCTTCAATCTCCTTATTAATTTTCAATAATTCAGCATACAATTTCTCCACTTCCTTTTCAGCTGCTTCGATCTGCTTCTTAATCTGTGCCATTTTCGCAGGATCTTTTTCTTTATAATACGACTTTTTAAGATCAAATACTTTGTTTTCAGCTTCCTTATAGACCTTCGCCACATCTTTCGATTTCTTTTCTAATGCCTTTTGAGCAGCCGTCTTAGGAATCTTCTTGGCTTTCTCTTTTAAAGTCTTCTTAGTCTCTTCTACGAAAGGCTTCTCTATAAGGTCGCTTACACTTGGGATCTCAATATGGTCTGTACTTTGAACTACTTTTTCCAGATGAGCAGGTAACTTGTCACTGTATTCAACGAAATCTGAAAATATCTGCGATTCTTTATACAGCCTTTGTTGTAGCACTCTCAATTTTTTTATATTCGCTTTAACTAAATCCGTTTGTGAGTGTTTCTTCAATGTTTCAATCAATTCCTCAATTTGGTTGCCTTTATTCAAATATTCCAATCTACGATTTTTAACTCTAGTCAGATATGCTTTCTCAGTCTTATTCTTAGGCATAAATGGAGTTTTTGGTCGTTCTACTTTAGCAGCCACTTCCTTAATCTGTGTTTTGACGGGCTTCTTGGATTCCTTCGGTAATTGTACTGGCTTTGCAGGTGGTGCAGGCTTAGGTGGAGGCTTGCCAGGTGTAGGTTGCTTTGGAGGTTCCCCTCCCAGTTTTTTAATCACATAATCAACGCTATCCCTTACGAAGTCACGTTTGAACTTTCTATTCCATTTGATCTCCCCTCGATAGTAATGATAGGGGAACTTGAAATACGTCATCCGGTTTGTAATAGCCAAAGCCCACTCGCCCGGTTTATACTGGATTGGATATACGTCATAGGACTTTCGTAGACGGCCAGTGTATACAGGAGCGTTCTTTTGGAGTTTTTTTAATAAAGCACCTGCATGGCGTGTCTGGATTTCATTCAGACCGATTATCATAAACACACGATCGGATACCTGTCGAAACTCGATACCACCACCATAGATGACCGGGTCGATCATGGGCCAGGTATACTTATCGGCACTCTTAGTTATCGGGATGTAGGGTGCTGCCATTATCTCTATCCATCAATGTAAATTGCAAGACCTCGGGCCCTTTCCCATAAGTACATAAACATGCAATATATATTAGCGTCTTGCCTTCTTGTTCCATCGTATCTAATACATTTCTCAAATACTCTCTCTCTTCTTCATTTATCATTTCAACACACAACACAGGAGTCCCATCTAAATCCTTTTCCCATTTAGCTATCACCGTTAGCCTCCTCGTATTCTTTCCGTTTCTGCGCTATCTCAGCATCAGAGGAAGTCGGGATTACCTCAAACGTAATGTGTAACACATTGTCCTCAAACTTGTCGGCTTCGGCCAATAATTCATCGTGTTTAGATTCGATGGATTTGGATTGGCTATAATACATGGATTCCTGATAGGGAGTCAACTTCCTCTTCTGTACAGTCTCTTCGTCCACATCTGAATAATCGCCTTCGGCTGCTATTAGTGAGTATTGGGCCTTCGCACGCATAATGCGAGTCGCTAAATCAACGTCCTTCTTATTCTCTTCCCTTGCTAATTCCAAAGTAGAGAAGTTTTTCGCTTGCACATCCTCACGATCTTTCTTAGCCTGCTTTTCACGTTTATCTTTTTCCTTCTTTAACTTATCAACCGCCTTGGCTTTCTGCTCTGATACCTCATCCTTCCAATTTTGCTTGTCAATCCAATAAGCTACAGTCTGCCGACAAATATCTTTGTATTTTGGAAAGCTCTTGCGTATTTCCCTAGCTACTTTGCCATTATCATATTTCCGCTCTCCCATACCATCTAGCTGGAGGACTAGCTTGTGAGCAAAGTCAATTACATCTTGAGGATACACTTTTTTACCCATTACATTACCTCACTGAATAAGTCCGGTGTTAAGGTCACTGTGGTATAATTTGCCTAAGTGGTAGTTAATCTGATTCATTAACTTGTTCAACCCCTTCTAGCACTGTCTCAGTCATGTTAAGCAAGGTTTCGCTTTGTTTGATAGGCAATCCCTGCGTTTTCAGCAACCAATAAATATTGACTTTATTGCACTCATTCTCAGTCCGTAATTCACACTGTCTTATCATCCCCTCTGATTCTGTGAGTAAGCGCAACTGGTAGATGTTTAGGAATAGCAAGCCGAGAATTACAAGTACTACAATGGCAATTCCAAACCGGTTGATCTTTGGGGGTCGATTAATTTCTTCCACATTATAACTCCTTGGGTATTTCTGGCTTGGGCTGCCAATACACTTCTATATTACTAACTAGCGCATCTCCATTAACATCCAGCCATATATTGTTAATTAGTCGAAGCGGTTCAACATTCCATTGCTTCCCACAGAACCAAGCACACATTAGAAAATCTCTTGTTTCCGGCTTTTCGTCAGGCCATTTATGCCAATCAGGGACACGCTGATTCCATTTAGGTTCTAACTCCTGCATGGATTCAAAGGTTATCTGAATACCATATAAATAGCAATCTTTTTTATGATCGAAACCATTTGTAAATGGTTTGTCATGATGCACGCGCTCACCGCAAAAAGGACATATTTTTCTCCCCATTTTACTCTCCTATCCAGACTGATGGTTCAGTCCGTATATCTACATGCGTAAACGTCTTGTAAATCCCGATCCCTGTAAATCCTACCATGGCAGCCTTGACAGCTGCTTTTCTAGGATCGACCCCCTGGATTACAATATCCGCTGCTATACCTTCCATGTGTTTACTGCCCTTACTTCCACCGACAGCCTTGTTATGATCGAAACATCGGTAAGCCGAGTTAATCTTGATAGGCTTGTGTCCACAAGCAGCCCGGAGCAATTCCAATTTTTCGACCAATTCCAAATCAATTTGATTATCATGTTGTTTGCTACACTTACACTCAAACTCGACAATATTGAAATGTGGAGTAGCTTCTGAGACTGGCTCTTTAAGCCCTTTCTGGAATGTTTTTAAATTATGCATTACATAACTCCTTAATACTTTTGCCCAACATTTTCAGGACCTCAGGACGCTCGATTATATCAAAATGATCGCACCCCGTCGCTGTCAGGTCGGCTTCATACTTGGCTTTTGGGGATGTAGTAGCCCCTTTCAATCCTGGATTATTCCGTTGGTAAAAATTAATCGTCTTATCTACTTTAGATATCTGGATTACATGGCCAGCCGCGGCTGCACCAACCCAACATGCATCAACTAAAAAGAGATAGACTAAATCGTAATTCAGGATTGGCTTTAGATCAGTAATAAGATCGACGATATTACGGCCTCCATAAGATTTGCCAACTACTAGCAAATTATTAGTTACCACATTGTGTTTGAGGATGAACCGCCGTATCCGGGACTTGCCATTGAAAATCAGACCACCTTTGACAGCCTTGAAATGATAATCTTTAGTTTGTTTTAGCGCAGCCGATTCTACCACATCACTCATATACATCCGTGTGTGAGATCGTCGAAGGCTTGCACTGCTCCCATCCATACAGGCGATTACTAGACTCATAATTAATCCTTATCCGGTTTATTAAAAAAATATATACCACGAGATCCGCATTCACATTGCCAATACACACGCACTTTGTTTTTGAGCTCTTTCCGTGTTGTCGCGATAGTTAATCTGTCGCAAGAACAAAAATGTAGCGGATCCCCCGGTTTATTTCCCACCTTTGTTTTCATTTTATTTTTAGGCATAATCATACCTTCTTAATCGGTTGTACCGCTTTTGTTCCCAAAGGCTTCGGAGTCATTACCTTAGCCTTCTCTTTTCCAGCATCGGCTATTCCTTGACCAATCTGAAAAGTTCCCACAGCCGTCATGATTAAGGCCAAAAGCCAATCGATAGGCACCGGAAAACTTCCCACGATCACCTCTACAATTAGCAGCGCAAAAGATAGAATGATGACAAAGAATGCCATCGTTGCTTTTTTAGATTCAAAGATCGCTTTCATAGATTACTCCTTATAAAATTATTAATAAAATTACACAAAGCAGTACCACTGTCAATGCAATACCTACAATGCCTTCTGTTATTATAATAGCTAATTTTAAGTTATCACGCTCTTTCATAGGTTACTCCTTAATTAAAATATAATAAAAAGCCGTCATCAAAACAACTCCTTCTGTGATTGTATGCAATGCGGACTCAAGAATAGCGCCTCCCTCGTCTTGTTAACCTTCCCCTGTCCTGATCCCTTGTTCGCATACCCCCCTCGTGCTTGCCAGCGTACCATGGACCATCCCTCATCTAATAGCCAGTCATGCTCTTCATAGTATCCAGCAAGTACTATAAGATAACTGCTTTTCTTCCCACGTTCCAACGCCCACTTGGCTATATCATGAGCCACGGTCAATGAATCCTCTGCATAGATATTCTTCGACCGATTGGCTTTGTCTGAATAGGGTGGGTCAAAGAAAATACCACACGTACCAGAATTATCCTGCCAGTCACCACCACACACCCGAGACCAATCTCCACAGACGACCCGTACTTTGCGAAGTCGTTCACTTAGTTCCCGAAACCATACGTATAGTCCTGGCTTATAGGGGTCTGGTACATGAGGATTATCTATACCTAATTCTGCATTATAGAATGTTTTATTTTGAATCCCTTGAAATCCTTTGCTTAAGCGAGGTATCCGACTGTTTATTCCTTTATTATCCCCTACGTTCGGTCTTTGTGTAGGGCAAAGCATACCTGCACCTATCCAGCAGCTAGCGCACCAAATCCAGTACCCTGCCAACTTCGGATTACAATACATTGTATCGTTAACAAGTTTGCTCAATAGTTCATCCTGCTCATCAATTAATTCTGATTTCCGAGCCATTAGGTCAGCATGGTTAACCGGCCAATCGCACCACTTAGCAACCTCATCCGGGTTATATTGCAACGACCGCCAAACGTTAGCAATGTGACCATCTTTGTCATTCACAGTCTCCATGCGTCGCTTATGCCATGCGGGACGATTTAATAACACCGCCCCGCTTCCAAAGCAAGGTTCAATATAATGAGCTACATCACCAAGCGCATCCCAGACGATATGTGCTATGCTACTCTTGCCCCCCATGTAGGGAAAGGGTGCTTTCATTCTAAGTATCCTTCCAAAATATTTTTAAACACATCGAAATTATTAGTGATATGATGCGTGTGGATGCAATTCTCAAGGAATCCTACAAACTCCGCTTGTCTACCAGTTAGTCTACCCGTGCCTTTTGGGCTCTTCAATTCAATTGAAATCACATTCACCTCCCACTCCATTTTTTTAATGCCATCGTCATTCTGTCTTTTTATCCATACCACCAAATCTGGCATAGAGCCTAAGTCCCGTCGTCGTTGTTCTGAATCAGATACACAGGCATAGTAAATCTTCCCCTGCCGTTTCAGGATTTCCAGATAATCAATACAGGTCTTGAGAAGATCGTTCTCAGTCGCTATCATACTGATTTTATTCTTCCATGGTTGTTTCATCCTCTTCTCCTATGTATTCATCGATTAAGTCTATTATTTCTCGACAAGCAAATAAATAACCTGCATAATCTGGATTTTTTAAATTAGTTTCTGCATAATATTTTTGTTCAATATCATTCCTAAGCATCTTCAGAACTGTTACTACAGCATCAAGTGGCTCCCCTCTATCCAAATCCTGCCAGGTCTTTTCTTTCCAGGTATTGTCAATTACTTTTTTCATAAATATTTCTCCCATCCAAATCGCTTTTTGAGTGCTGGTTCAGGGTCGGGAATAACAATCCCCAATTCTTCACCAGCCCACAATCGAATCTGTTCAACAAACTCCATAAACTCAACCGTCGTCATTTCACTACTGCCTTTCTCTTTAACTACCTCAATGACCCGTTCTCCCACCTTGACCATTTCAACATGTCGGCTAAACATGGCTTTGAATGTAGTATGTAAGTCCATCTTTTCAATTCCCGTATGTTCCCCAACTGTTTTCAATATTTGCTCATAAACCGGACCCCAGAGCCATGCGTTTTGGTCGAGTGATCGGTCTCCATATCTCCGTTTCAAAATCATCCAATAGTCAGCATCCTTTTTGCCAGAACAATAATCGGCAATCTGCTTTTTGACCTTTGGATTAATCAATAGTATTCCATCCCTAATTCGACATGGGAAGGATGATTCTGGATTCACTACTAGCCTCCTACTCTATAATAGTTCCGCAAACCGCACAGGGCTTCGGCTTTCTCAAATATTCGATCATTTTAAAATATACATAATTTTTCTTTTTTATCCTTCTGGAAATCACTGCGTGAACCATTTGTGGACTAACTCCTATCTCTCGTGCTATTTGCACTTTTTTTATTTGTTTTTGCTTCATCTTGTACAAAATATATTGTATATCTTCGTCTTTTATAATCATATCTGGATTAATCATATAGACTCCTAGTCTATCCAAACAGCTTTAGTTGCCTTAACAGCGCCTACCTCATCTTTACCACATTCAATCCACCATCCACCATCTGTTTTCTTCATCCAAACTTTATGTAATTCAAACGTCTGATCGGAATAGGACTCGTCGGCTTCATCCCATACATCAAGCAATTTATCCACCCGTTTCCGATTACGCGATGTATCGCTAAAATGATTACCAAGCCACCACATTACAGGTGGTTCACCGATTACTCGCTCTTCGTATTCCATACTAGCCTCCTAGTCTATAATAGTACCTACACCACGCATGAACTCATGTGCGTTTCATTCAGCTTTAACCTCACTACTAACCTTGTCTGATTCAGGATCATACCAATCAATCCTATCATAGTGTTCCACACATACCCTATAACATTTTTTACAATAGTAACATTGTTGAAGCATGTCCGTTTTGCGTGAATAACCTGCCATGATCATAATCATTTCTTTATTACATTTGCATTTCATCATTTTCCCCTTTGACTTGGCTGTCCAAAAGAACTACACCGAATGAACTCTTTGAATCGATCGCCAAGCCGTTGTAGATAACCATTATCTGATTCCAAGTATCCAGATTGCAATTCTATATTCGTCGTCACGATGGTCTTTTTACCGGCCTTAACCCGTTCGTCAATTATGGGATAGACGTACTGTCCAAACTCATAGCCGATGTTCTCTTTCGTGATTTCGTCGATACACATTAAATCATAAGGCTCCACGTATTCAGTCCGATAATTCTTCTTTCCATCCCTGCCTTCTTTTGCTAGCTGATGGAGTGTTTCAAAGCGCATCTTAAATGTACCTTCGTATTTAACATGTAACTCATTCATGATAGAACTAGCCAGCCGTGTCTTTCCAGTACCAGCAGCACCACTGATGAAAATACCATGAAAGTTCTTGTGATTCTCGATAAATGTTTGGGCAGCCTCCAGAAACCGGCCTGCATGTTCTCCCCACGTCTGATCCCAATTGTTAAACATACAGTGAGTGTAGATCATAGGGATACCCATTTCAAGCCGTTCGTCCTTCACTTTCATATCTTCCTTCTGTCCTCCACACTCAGTGCAATAAACAGAAATATGATGAAAACACATTGCCACGAACAGCCGGAAATTAATCTCTACCTTCGGTCGTCGGTAATGCCACTTCCCTTTGTCATTCTTGTAATGAATATCAGTCTGACAATTAGCGCAATAAGCCTGTCTATAAGCTGATTCCGGCTTCTTATGTACCTGTCGGAAATACCATAAGTCCACAAGTTCATTCCAGCGCCATTTCTGATATTGCCTAGACAATTCCTGGATTTCCTCTTTCGTGGGAGTCCGACGGCTTTTCACAAACGTAGATGGGAACTCAAAATGTTTGATGATTTCCAATTCCCTAACACGTTTCATCATAACGCTGTCCTCAAGGGCTTTACTAATGTGCATCAATTCCTCCCTGGTATCCCATTCGACCAATCCTTCCCGTCTGGTACTACTATCTGAGTAGATTGTTTTCGTTTAGAAGCCGTATTCATCTTGTGTATCAGCTTAGAATTATTTATGTGATGCCGTAACTTAGAAGGACAACCTATCACAGAAGACCACCCTTTCCAATCGGGCTTGTCTGATGTATCCTGATATACCCAATCGATAAGCCTTGAGATAACATCCGGATCCTGTTTATCAATCCTGATGATAGCATCGAAATCCTTAGCCCACCGTTCGACGGGGATTTTCTTTTTAGGCTCGTGCTTTTTTTCATGCTTTTCCATCTGACGTACTAGCTTCATAATCACCGGATCATCCGTTAGTTTTTTTTTTCAGAATCAGAAGGTAGCAATAATTTAAGCTTCTTGACCTGCTCCAACATCAATCCATACATCTTTTTAATATCTTCGTCGTATCCAGCCTCGATCGTGGCATCCAGATTCTCCCTTGCCTTCCCCTCTAATCTGATTACTATATCACTGAGATCTAGTATCTTCTGTTCCAATTCTATAAATAAGATATCTAGAGCTTCTTTATCTAGTTGTTTATTACTAGTACTAGGTATAATATGTAATGTGCGAGATCCGGAATCCGTTTCTTCCTGATCGACTTCGGTATCTTCGGATTCCTGCTCTGGATCATCGTTTGAACTGCGTGGCGTGTCGGTAATCTCATCGATCTCTTTTTCGATTTTCTTGGTGATTTTGCGCTCTTTCTGATGTGCCTTCACGTCGGCAGGTGTTGGAGATCGGCCAGCAGCATGTTCTTTCTCAATATATTCAGCATCTTCTTCTGTAATACTGAATATCATCCTTTTGCTCATGCCTTCTATGAGCTTAGGTTTATCATGGAATCTTTTCCAAATATTGATGCAATAATAGGCCTCCCTCATGATAATCCCATAATCACTTTGTAGCATCATTTCAAACGATTCCTTATCCATTTGTTTTTTCTGATATTGAAGCTCTTTACCAATTATCATGATCTCTTTCGATGCCATTTCTTTCAATTCAACATATTTCTTTATCGCTTCTTTTGTTCTCTGGATGCTGCTTTCCAGTTCTTTCATTTCACTTAAATCCAAATCTTTTGCCATTTCTTTCTCCTTTTTTTGAAACGCGT
>Ga0180438_10003324_pt1 | contig 24443 bp, 22 predicted proteins | sample SS_ome_12_FD_132455 | JGI IMG/M metagenome (GOLD analysis project Ga0180438, IMG submission 132455) | Hypersaline lake sediment archaeal communities from the Salton Sea, California, USA - SS_3_D_2 metaG | ecosystem: Environmental > Aquatic > Non-marine Saline and Alkaline > Hypersaline >... | reverse complement strand
CGAGGGAGTCTGCGTCTCTGCAGCGAGCCGCAGGCGAGACGGAAGAACGAATCCCACTCTCTCCGCCAGTTAATTGTGTGTGATAGATTGATGCAAGGAATTGGTATGAAAATGAGATTAATAGCCCCCTGCGGTATGGACTGTAACCTTTGTATGGAAAACGGCTCGATTTTTTGTATCCATAAAAAGCAGTACTATGAATATAAATAAATGGGTGATCCATGTCTTGAATAGGAAGAATAAAGACAGCATTTAATATATAAGAAAGTGAAGCATAAAAATTGAAACAAGAGCATGTTGATATAATCACTGGAAACCTAAAGCTTAAAAAGTGGCAGGTGGAGAACACCATCAGGTTACTGGAGGAAAAAGATACCGTTCCCTTTATATCCCGTTACCGGAAAGAAGCTACGGGTGAACTTGACGAAGTACAGGTCGCGGATATAAAAAATAGTCTGGAAAAGCTTATCGAAATAGACGGCAGGAGGGCATATATCCTGGCAGAGATCGAAAAACAGGATAAGCTTACCGGTGAGCTTAAAGCGCAGATAGAAGCTGCGCTAACTCTTACTGAGCTGGAAGACCTATATCTTCCTTATAAGCCCAAAAAGAAGACCAGGGCTGCCCTGGCCAGGGAAAGAGGGCTGGAGGAGCTGGCAGAAATAATTTTCAAACAGGAGGATACTGATCCGGAAAAGACCGCAGAGAGGTTTGTAAATGAGAAAGTGGTTACTGCAGAAGAAGCCCTGCAGGGAGCCAGGGATATAATGGCAGAGTGGATAAGTGAGGACAGGAAAGCAAGGGACAGTATACGGGAGATATTTAAAAAGGAAGCTGTGCTAAGGTCCAGGGTCCATGAGGGATCGGAGGGACCAGGTTCAAAATACAGGGACTATTTTGCATTTGAAGGAGAATTAAGTAAATGCCCCTCACACAGGCTTCTGGCCATGATAAGGGGTGAAAAAGAGGGATTCCTCAAGGTCGCTATTGACATAAGTGAAGAAGCCGCTCTGGCGGTGCTGAAAAAGATATTTATCACAGGCTCAAACAGGTCCTCCCTGCAGGTAGCTGCCGCCCTGGAGGACAGTTACAGGAGGCTGCTTTACCCTTCTATAGAAAATGAATTTGCTGCATTATCAAAGGAAAAAGCAGACAGTGAGGCTATAAAGGTATTTATGTCAAACCTGAGGCAGCTACTTATGGCCCCCATACTGGGACAGAAAAGGGTGCTGGCCCTGGATCCCGGCTTCCGGACAGGATGCAAGGCTGTAATACTGAATGAGCAGGGCGACCTGCTCAAAAGTGATACCATATATCCCAATCCCCCGCAGGGGGATATAGCAGGGTCCGGGAAAAAACTGGCATCACTGGTACATGAATACAAAATAGACGCCATAGCAATCGGTAACGGCACTGCCGGCAGGGAGACAAAGGAATTTGTCGATAATCTAGATTTTAACAGGGAGGTCTCTGTATTTGTGGTAAGCGAAAACGGAGCTTCCATATATTCAGCATCTAAGACAGCCAGGGAAGAGTTTCCTGATGAGGATGTAACGGTAAGGGGTTCTGTCTCAATAGGCAGGAGGCTTATGGACCCCCTGGCCGAGCTGGTAAAGATAGATCCCAAAAACCTGGGTGTGGGCCAGTATCAGCACGATGTAGACCAGGGTAAGCTGAAAAAGAGCCTGGACCGGGTAGTAGAGAGCTGTGTCAATACAGTGGGTGTAAACTTAAATACTGCCAGCCGACACCTCCTTACCTATGTATCAGGGCTGGGACCGGTGCTGGCCACAAATATCATCGATTACAGGACCAGTAACGGGCCTTTTTCTAGCAGGGAAGAGCTGCTGGAGGTATCCAGGCTGGGAGATAAGGCCTACCAGCAGTGTGCCGGATTCCTAAGGATCAGGGAAGGAAAAAATCCCCTGGATAACAGCTCAGTCCATCCGGAAAGCTATTATATTGTAGAGAGGATGGCAGAGGACCTGGATACCGATATACCTTCACTTATTAAAGACAGGGATATGCGGGAGGATATAAGGCTGGAAGAATATATAGATGACAGGACAGGACTTCCCACGCTCAGGGACATAATGGATGAGCTGGCCAGGCCGGGGAGGGATCCCAGGGACCGCATATCAGTATTTGAGTTTAAAAAGGGTGTCAGGACCTTAGAAGACCTTGAAACAGGTATGATATTACCCGGGATTGTCACCAATGTCACCAATTTTGGCGCATTTGTAGACATAGGTGTAAAACAGGACGGCCTGGTACACATATCCCGGCTGTCCCATGATTATGTAAAAGACCCCCATGAGGTGGTGTCACTTCACCAGGAAGTAAAAGTCGAAGTCCTGGATATAGACAGGGAACGCAGCAGGATACAGCTTTCCATCAAAGATGCCGGCTAAGTCTTCTTTCTATCACGGGAAAGAAAATAAATAGCAGCAGTGATGATGCAAGTCCTATGAGCTCATAATCCACCAGTGCCGCGATACCGATCCTGTCGGCAGCTTTTCCCAGGAAGATCATGGTAACTCCTGCAATTCCCGGACTAAGCCCCAGGATCAGGGATGATGCCAGACCCATGCTACCCGGGATAAGGTCCTGCGTCATCCTTATGCAGACCGGCTGTATGGAGATCATAAAAAAACCGCCTGCAATAAAAAGTATTATGGAAAGAAAGCCTTCTGTCCTGAAGGTGAAGAAAAACAGCGGTATGGCCGTTATGCCTGCTATCTGGATTATAATATTACCCTTTTTATAGCGGTCATACAGGTATCCGGAGAGCATACCTGATGATCCGCCCAGGATACCAAAGAGGAGCAATATGGTACCTATATTGATAAGGCTCACATTTTTTTCAGTATAGTAGAGAGGTATATAGTTCACCAGGGTGATCCAGATAATGTAAAGGGTGTAGATCATAAATATGATCACTAACAGCAGGGACAGCTTGGACCTGTTGGCTTTTTTTACCCGGTTTAATAAAAAGGACACGCCTGACAGTCCCCCTGTCTCCAGGTTACCGGGAGCATATCTTAAAAGTACAGCAGCCATTATGATCCCGGGGACCATGGCCAGGGGGGTATACTGGATGCCGATCTTCTCCAGGATGAATATCATGATCAGGGAACCCAGGGAATTTCCCAGGATGCCTCCCAGGTTTATAAGTGAACTGCTTATGCCCTTCCTATTACCCCCATAGTGCCCGGCTACCGCGGCACTGGCCGGATGGTAAGCAGCAATGCTGAGGTTTCCCAGGAACAGGAAAAGGAGTATCAGGTAAAAACTGGGGAGCACGCCCACTATGCTCAAAAAAATAGATGTAAAAAGGGGGCCGGCCACCAGATAGTACTTGAGGCCATGCCTGTCGGTCAGGAGGCCGAATACCGGGGAAAACAGGCTGTTTGCAATCACAGTGGAGGCAGCAAGAAGGCTTACCTGGAACAGGGAAAGCCCGAATTTGACAGTAAGGTAAGGTATGAGGCCCACATAGGCGCTCTGATATATATCGGTTATAAAATGGCTCCCCGCAGAAAGCCCTACCTGCAGGCGGCTGGATTTTACAGCTTTTTCCAATCAATCCCTCTTATAGATAATCGTCTGACCAATTTATATTATTCTATCCTCGATTTTACAAAAGGAAAGAAAAATAAAAGCAATACCCCCATAAGGGGAAGTACAAGCACATATCTTATGGTACTTATCATACCTATTATATCGGCTATCCTGCCCACAATCAGAAGCGTGACCGAGGCACTTCCAGCTGCCACGCCGATGGTAAAAGAGGTGGCCAGCCCGGCATTCTGGGGGAAGATATCCTGGGCCAGCCTGTTGCACAGCGGGATTGTCGACACAGAGAAAAGACTGGATACCAACAGCAGCAGGACCCCCATATTTACCGGCACCAGGAAAATGGCATATATGCAGGGTATGGAGAGGAATAATAATATCTGGATTATAAGGTGCCTCTGCCTTACCCTGTCCGAATAATACCCGGCTGCGATTCCGCCCATACCACCGATCAATGCATAGGCCATGAAGATGTATCCAAAATTCATAAGCCCGATGCCCTGCCCGGTAAGGTATAGCGGGATGAATGTTATCAGGGTTATTCCCATGACTTCCCGGAAATATGCTACCAGTATCACTATTATGAGAAGTATTATTTTTTCTTTCTTCACTCTTCTAAGCCGGTGCAGGAAATTAAGGGAGTCAGCCCTGGATCCGGTTGTACTGATATGGGGGGCAAATCTCATGACAATAGCTGCCGTTATGATCCCCGGAAGCGCGGCCAGCGGGGTAAAGGGGAGTCCCAGCTTCTCTATAATAAAGATTATGAATACCGACCCTATGGAAAAACCCAGGGAACCCCCGAAAGAGACAATGGAATTGGCCAGTCCCTTGCGGCTCCCACCGAAATGGTTGGCAATAGCTGCGGTGGGAGGATGGATGGCTGCCACTCCCAGGTTCCCCATAAACAGGCAGATGAGCAGCACCCAGTATGCAGGAGCGATTCCCAGAAGGCTGATAAACACAGATGCCATAAGCGGTCCCAGGACCAAAAACCTCTTCATCCCGTATCTGTCGGACAGGTAGCCCACCAGGGGCTGGCTCAGGTTGGCAGCAACAAAATTTACTGCTGTAAGCGTGCTTATCATGAAAAGGGAAAGTCCTAGTTTTACTGCCAGGATGGGGATCATGCCCACTATGAAGCTGGCATACAGATCAGTGACCATATGGGTGCCAGTACCCAGGAAGATCTTGCTTTTTTGCATACTCTTGACCATTGTTTGCATTCTACTATTTTAAATATAATAATCAATATTGAATGGGGGTGCTGCTGTCCGATCCGGGACAGGAATTTGTTTAATTTTTTTCATTATTTTTATATAATCAAGATGCCGTGCTAGGTGGGGAGCTAGCGGTGCCCTGTAACTCACAATCCGCTCCAGTGAGGCCGATCAACAGGTTGAGGCCTGGAATAGTAGGGTTTTGCTCCTGTGAAAGTGGTGATGAAAGCCGGGTCTTGTGCGGCGGAGGGTTACAAACCCCGTCAGGTCCGAGAGGAAGCAGCGGTAAGTAGCATTCTCCGGGTGCCACAAGGAAACCTGACCGGAGCTAACTGCACAGGAAGCACCTGTTATTCCATGTCGATCCTGGGGCACGGTTAATAGTCAATTTATAAGAAGCCTGAAAAGCATATATGGGATATATTTCATTCTACCGTAAATGGAGGCCCCAGAGTTTTGACCAGATAGTGGGTCAGAAATATAATGTCAGGACCTTAAAAAACGTCCTGGACAGCAACAGGCTGTCTCATTCATATATATTCTGCGGACCCCGGGGTACGGGAAAGACATCCATGGCCCGCATCCTGGCCAAAGCAATCAACTGCCAGGAAGGGATAACTTCCGCCCCCTGCAACAGGTGTGCAAACTGTAAAAGCATATCAGATGGAAGCAATATAGACGTAATAGAGATAGATGCGGCTTCCAACAGGGGTATAAACGAGATAAGGGAACTTCGGGAAAAGGTAAAGTATCTTCCCAATGAACTGAGGAAGAAAATATATATAATAGATGAGGTCCATATGCTTACCACTGAAGCCTTCAATGCGTTGTTGAAGGTCCTGGAAGAACCCCCAGAGCATGTCATATTCATAATGGCTACCACTGAGCCCAATAAGGTCATACCCACTATTATGTCCAGGTGCCAGAGATTTGATTTTTATCCTGTGCCCCTGGAACTGATAAAGGACAGGCTCAGGAAAATCGCTGGAGCAGAAAAGGTCTCCATATCTGATGCTGCCCTGGACCTGGTGGCCAAATATGCTGAAGGGAGCCTCAGGGATGCAGACGGCATACTGGAACAGCTGGCCTCCTACAGCGAAGGAAAGATAGAGGCCTCTGAAGTAGTCTCCCTGCTGGGAGTGGTGGATCTGGAGGTATTATTTGAGTTCATAGATATCCTGGCGGCCAGGGATGTCAAAAGGGGCCTGTCCATTACAGCCAGCATAATAAAGGGCAATAATGACCTGAAGAATTTTGTAGCCGAGGTGATCGACCACCTGTATAACCTGTTCGCGGTAAAGAATTATGAAAAACCATTTGAGATTATCGAGCTCAGCCAGGACTACCTGGAAAGGTATAGGAAGCAGGCACAAAACCTGCAGAATGAAGAGCTTGATTATTACATCGAGCATTTTACCGAATTGCTGGCCCGCATAAAGTGGGGAGAAAGCTCCAGGACATTTTTTAAATCCTCGGTCATAAAGGCACTTAATTACATAGTACTTGATGACAGGCAGATGGAAAAGAAGGCCAGGGCCTGGGAAGCAAGGCTGGATGCCATGGAAAGAAAGGTAAATAATCCTTCCATATCTGGCAGTGAAGGAAGCCTTACGGAAAGGGACCTTGATATAATAAGCAGGGAAGATATGGAGGATCCGGGGAGGGTCAGGTCCTCGGCAATTGTAAGTGAAGAGGACGCAGTCAGGGAAATAAATAATGACGGCGGCAGGGGGAAGGTAGAAAAACAGGACCCTGGAGAAAAAACCGGTGAAGGGGAAGTGAAATTCATAGAGGACAATCTTGAAAAAATACTTGAGAACCTGAAAAAGAAAAAGATATCGGTTTATGCCATGTTCATAGAAGCGGTTCCCAGCCGGGTGGAACACGGGACCCTGTATTTTTACCTGGAAGAGAATAAAGAATGGCACAGGGACCACCTAAACAAAACTGCCAATTCCGGCCTTATCTCATCGGTAATAAAAGAAGTATCAGGGAGAGAATACAGGGTTATGTTCGAGACAGGGAAGGCAAGGCCGCTGCACTACCAAAAGGGGGAGGAAAGGGAAACCGGCGGGGATGAGAGGGAGCGGGCCGGTGGACTGCCGGAGGGCAATAAGACGGGCCCGGCTTTACCAGCTGAAAAAGAATGCGGCCCCAAGAAGGCAGGAAAGGAAAAAGACGATGAAGCGGGTAAGGAGGAAAAGGAAAGCAAAGACAACCACCAGGTAACGGAAGAAGAAGATGTGATGGAATACTTTGAGAAAAAGTTTGACATAAAGGAGTGAAAAATTGGGTTTTAACATGCAGCAGATGATGAAGCAGGCCAAGATGATGCAGAAAAAGATGCTGGAGGTACAGGAGGAACTGAAAAATATGGAGTTCGAGGCCTCGGCAGGAGGAGGGGCGGTCAGGGTTAAGGTCAATGGAGACCAGGAAGTCCTCCAGATAAAACTGGATGCCGGGATGATAGATGAGGGCGACCTGGACATGGTAGAGGACATGGTCATGGTGGCCGTAAACGATGCCCTGAAGCAGTCCAAGGACGAGGCCAAAAACAGGATGGCCGGCCTTACCGGGGGCATGAGCATACCGGGACTGTTTTAGCCATTATTTGATTTAAAACGGGAATAATATGCCTCTTTATATAAAAAGTGTAGAAAACCTTATAAACGAATTCAGGAAACTTCCTGCCATAGGCCCAAAATCTGCCCGGAGGATCGTTTATTACCTGCTCAAGCAGCCCCCCGGATTTATAGATGATTTTGCCCGTACCCTTGTAGAGATGAAAGAAAAAGTAAGGTTCTGCAGCCTGTGCCGGAACCTGGCAGAAGAGGATATATGCCACATCTGCAGGGATGCCTCCCGGGACCAGGAAAAGATCTGCATAGTGGAAGAGGTGGGCGACCTTATTATCATCGAAAAGACAGGACGCTACCAGGGACTTTACCATGTACTGGGCGGGCTCCTGTCTCCCATAGACAATATCGGCCCCCATGAATTAAGGATACCCGGGTTGGTCGAGAGGGTCAGGGGAAAAGGGGTAAAGGAAGTCATCATCGCCCTTAACCCCACGGTCGAGGGTGAAAGCACAGCCATGTATATAAAGAAGATACTGGCTCCCCTGGGGGTAAAGTCTACCATGCTGGCCAGCGGCCTGCCAGTGGGAGGAGACCTCGAATATGCAGACGAGATAACCATAGGAAGGGCGCTTGCAGACCGCAGAGAGATCTGAGCCGACCTGCCTATTACCTGCAGGCAAACACCCCCGTAATTTGTTAAAAAAAAATTTTTATTGTGATATAATCCTTAAGATTTGCCCGAAAGCAATTGTCACATATAAGCCTGCGCCTGAAGCGGACTTTTTAATATTAGATTCTTTATAAATACCGGGGGGTATCAGTAATGAAGAACATGAAATCAATGGACGGTAATATGGCAGCTGCCCATATTGCCTATGCATTTACCGAGGTAGCAGCCATTTATCCCATAACACCTTCATCACCGATGGGGGAATATATCGATGAGTGGGCAGCACACGGAAAGAAGAACATGTTCGGACAGGTAGTAAGTGTCAGGGAACTTCAGTCCGAAGCAGGCGCTGCCGGGGCCGTACACGGCTCGCTGCAGGCAGGTGCGCTTACCTCGACCTTTACCGCATCCCAGGGACTCCTGCTCATGATACCCAACATGTATAAGATATCAGGAGAGCTGCTGCCGGGCGTGTTCCATGTGAGCGCCAGGTCGCTGGCCACCCATGCCCTCTCCATATTTGGAGACCATTCAGATATCATGGCAGTGAGGCAGACAGGTTTTGGCATCCTGGCATCAGGTTCCATACAGGAGATAATCGACATGGCCGGTATCGCACATTTGTCTGCCATAAGGTCCAGGGTGCCTTTTGTACATTTCTTTGACGGGTTCAGGAGCTCCCACGAGATACAGAAGGTAGAGGTCATCGACTATGAGGACTTCAAAAAACTGCTGGACGAAGAAGCGCTCAGTCAGTTCAGGTTGAGGTCGCTTAATCCGGAGCATCCGGTCACCAGGGGCACAGCCCAGAACCCGGATATATTCTTCCAGGCCAGGGAAGCATCCAACAGGTTTTATGATGCTGTTCCCGATATAGTGGATGACTACATGAAAAAGATCAGCAAGCTTACTGGAAGGCAATACAGGCCCTTTAACTATGTAGGTGCCAGGGATGCCGATAATATAATCATTGCCATGGGGTCAGTTACCGATACCATCGATGAGACAGTGGAGTACCTTAATGGCAGGGGGGAAAAGGTAGGTGCTATAAAAGTCCACATGTACAGGCCTTTCTCAGTCAGGCATTTTATGGAGGCACTTCCCGATTCAGTAAAGAGGATCGCCGTACTTGACAGGACCAAGGAGCCCGGAGCGCCGGGCGAGCCCCTTTACCTGGATGTCAGGAACCTTTTCTACAACTCCGGCAGGCAGCCGCTTATCGTGGGCGGGAGATACGGCCTGAGCTCCAAGGATACCACGCCCAGCCAGATAAAAGCGGTGTACGACAACCTCAGGCAGGATGAGCCCAGGGACGGGTTTACCGTCGGCATAAATGACGATGTCACCCACCTCTCCCTGGAGGTCAGGGAACAGATAGAGACAGTCCCGGAGGGGACTATAAGGTGTAAGTTCTGGGGCCTCGGTTCCGACGGTACTGTGGGAGCCAATAAGAATGCTATCAAGATAATCGGGGACAATACCGATATGTATGCCCAGGGCTATTTTGCCTATGATTCAAAGAAATCGGGCGGCGTGACCATATCCCACCTCAGGTTCGGGGAAAAGCCCATTAGGTCTACCTACCTCATAACAGAGACAGATTTTACCGCCTGCCATAACCAGTCTTATGTGTACCAGTATGATATGCTAAAAGGACTCAAAAAGGGGGGCACGTTCCTGCTTAACTGCCAGTGGAGCCCTGAGGAGCTGGACGAAAGGCTTCCCGCATCCATGAAAAGATACCTGGCAGAAAATGACATCGAGTTCTATATAATAGATGCTACCGATATCGCCCAGGAGATAGGCCTGGGGAGCAGGATAAACATGATAATGCAGGCTGCCTTCTTTAAACTGTCAAAAGTCATACCCCTTGACGATGCCGTCAAATATATGAAAGATGCCATAAAAAAGACCTACGGGAAGAAGGGTGATAAGATAGTCAATATGAACTATGAGGCTGTGGACCGGGGCATGGCTGCCCTGCAAAAGGTGGAAATACCGGAAAGGTGGAAGGATGCTGTAGTGACGGCAGATGTGGTGGAGGCCCAGGAGCCTGATTTTATAAGGAATATACTCAGGGTAGCAAACAGGCAGGAAGGGGACAGCATACCGGTAAGCGCCTTTGTGGGTGCCGAAGACGGGACCTTCCCCCAGGGCACAGCTGCCTATGAGAAGAGGGGCATAGCAGTAAATGTCCCCGAGTGGCAGAAGGACAACTGTATACAGTGCAACCAGTGCTCTTTTGTATGCCCCCATGCAGTCATAAGGCCGGTGCTCCTGGATAAGGCAGAATCAGAAAAAGCCCCCGGGGATTTTGAGACGGTACAGGCCAAAGGCAGGGGACTTGATGAATACAGGTACAGGATACAGGTGAGCACCATGGACTGTACCGGGTGCGGGAACTGCGCAGATATATGCCCGGCTAAAGAAAAGGCCCTCATAATGAAACCCCTGGATTCCCAGCAAAAGCAGCTGGAAAACTGGAAATTTGCCCAAACCATTGCCGTAAAAGACAATGTCATGCCCCCCGATACCGTCAAGGGCAGCCAGTTCAGGAAACCGCTGTTCGAATTTTCAGGTGCCTGTGCCGGATGCGGCGAGACGCCTTATGCCAAGCTTATCACCCAGCTTTACGGTGACAGGATGATAATAGCCAACGCTACCGGATGCTCATCCATCTGGGGCGGTTCTGCTCCCTCGACACCATATACGGTAAACAGCAAGGGTCAGGGGCCGGCCTGGGCCAATTCACTATTTGAGGACAATGCAGAATACGGGTACGGTATTGCCATAGGTATAAACCAGATAAGGGACAAGATACAAGGTTATTTAAACGGGCTTTCCCAGATGAAGATAAGTGCTTCCCTTAAGGAAGCGGTAAAAGAATGGACAGGTTCCAGGGAGGATGCAGAAGCCAGCAGGGAAGCATCAGCCAGGCTGTTAAAACTCCTGCAGGAAAAGATAGGCGACCAAAGGGCCGATGAACTTAGAAGAAAAGTACTGGAACTGGAAAGCTATCTGGTCAAGAAATCAGTATGGGTATTTGGTGGAGACGGCTGGGCCTATGATATAGGATACGGCGGCCTGGACCATGTGCTGGCAGCCGGGGAGGATATCAACGTAATGGTCTATGACACAGAAGTGTACTCTAACACGGGAGGACAATCGTCCAAGGCTACACCCCTGGGAGCAGTGGCCAAGTTTGCCGCTTCCGGTAAAAAGGTAAAGAAAAAAGACCTGGGGCTCATGGCCATGACATACGGCTATGTCTATGTAGCCCAGATAGCCATGGGGGCAAACCAGAAGCAGACGCTCAAGGCCATACAGGAAGCCGAGAGCTACCGGGGTCCTTCGCTCATAATCGCCTATTCACCCTGTATAAACCACGGAATCTATATAGGTATGGGTAAATCCCAGCTAAGGGAGAAGCAGGCTGTGGATGCCGGATACTGGCATCTGTACAGGTATAATCCCCAGCTCAAGGAAGAAGGCCTTAACCCGTTTATACTGGATTCCAAAGAACCAAAAGAGTCTTTCAGGGATTTCCTCATGGGTGAAGTAAGGTATGCTTCCCTGACCAAGACATTCCCCGATATAGCCGAGGACCTTTTCAGCAGGGCTGAAAAAAATGCCTCAGCAAAATATGAAAAATATAGAGCTATGGCAGAAAAATAGGTAAAATTATCAATAATATAAATAAGCAGGAATGCCGCATGCCGATAGACAGAAAAGAAATTATAGTGATGAAGTTCGGCGGTACTTCAGTGGGAAATGCTGATAAGATAAGAAAGGTGGCCGACAGGGTCATAGCTGCCAAAAATACAGGCAGGCACGTGGTAGTGGCTGTATCTGCCATGGGGGATACCACAGACAGGCTTATAGCCCTGGCTTCCCAGATAACCGCAAATCCCTCCCGCAGGGAGATGGACGTCCTGCTTTCCACCGGGGAACAGGTATCCATAGCCATGCTTACCATGGCTATAAACGAAAAAGGATATCCATGTGTATCACTGACCGGCATCCAGGCAGGGGTAAATACAGACGACATACATGCAGAAGCCAAGATAATAAATATAAAGGCGGACCGCATCTGGAAAGAGCTGAAAAACGATAACATCGTAGTGGTGGCCGGTTTCCAGGGCACTAATGCCTCGGGTGACATAACCACACTGGGAAGAGGGGGCTCCGATACCACAGCAGTGGCTCTGGCAGCGGCACTGAAGGCAGATTACTGCGAGATATATACCGATGTGGACGGTGTTTATTCAACTGATCCCAACCTGGTAAAAGAAGCTATAAAGAAACACTCGCTATCTTATGATGAGATGCTGGAACTTGCTTCTTCAGGGGCCAGGGTGCTTCATCTGAGAGCGGTAGAGTTTGCCAAGAAGCATGGCGTAGTGCTTCATGTAAGGTCCAGTTTTAATAATAATGAAGGGACATGGGTAATGGATGAAGATAATATCGATAAACGTATGGAGAAGCCGCTTATAACAGGGGTTACTTACGATAACAACCAGGTAAAGATATCAATATTCGAATTGGCGGACAGACCGGGAGAGGCTGCCATGCTGTTCGGCAAGTTTGCCGAGTACAATATAAACATAGACCTTATAGTGCAGAACGTCAGCGAAAAAGGCCTGGCTGCCATATCACTTACCATCAAAAACGAGGACCTGGCTCCGGCCAGGAAAGTCCTTGAAGAACTGGAGCAGAAGCACATTGAGATAGATGATGACATTGCCAAGATAGCCATAGTGGGTGCCGGGATGCAGTCCCACCCCGGTGTTGCTGCCCTCATGTTTAAGATACTTGCAGAAAACGGGATAAATATTGAGATGATATCCACTTCGCCCATCAGGATATCCTGCGTTATAAGGAAGTCAAGGGCCAAAGATGCCGTCAGGGCCCTGCACAAGGGCTTCGATATCGAATAAGAACCCTGTTCCTGTAATATAGTTATAAATCCTTGTCTTTATGGAGATATTGTTTTACTATATGCTTTCAAAATTCTATACATGATATTTCAGGACGGTCTTACATGAGCGGCAAAGAATATAATGTGGCCATAGCAGGCGTCACCGGTGCTGTGGGAAGGGTATTTCTGTCCATACTTGAAGAAAGGGCTTTTCCGGTAAAAAACCTTATCCCCCTGGCCTCGGAGCGTTCCTCGGGAAAAAAAATAGTCTTCAGGGGGGAAGAGCTTGAGATAAAGCAGCTTTCCCCCGGATGCTTCAGGGGGGTTGATATTGCCCTGTTTTCCGCGGGAGCTGCCAGGTCGAAGGAATTTGCCCCCCATGCCGTGAACAGCGGAGCAGTGGTGGTAGACAACAGCAGCGCCTTCCGCCTGGAGGAGGAAGTGCCGCTGGTCATACCTGAGGTAAATCCTGATGATATAGGAAAGCACAAGGGGATCATTGCCAATCCCAACTGCACCACCATTGTCATGGTAGTGCCCCTGAAGCCCATCTATGACCTGTCTCCCATTACCAGGATCATAGTTTCCAGCTATCAGTCGGTTTCGGGAGCCGGGGCCAGCGGAATGGCGGAACTTGAAGAACAGCTCAGGGAGATAATATGCAATAAGGGAAGCGACATCAAGCCCTCGACCTTCCCTGTCCAGATAGCCAATAATGTGATCCCCCATATAGATGTCTTTTTGGATAACGGATATACCAGGGAAGAGATGAAGATGGTATATGAGACCCGTAAGATAATGGGTGATCCGGATATAAAGGTTTCGGCTACCACGGTCAGGGTGCCGGTAATGACTTCCCATTCGGTATCGGTTGTCCTGGAGACAAAAGAAAAGATACCCCTGCATAAGGTTAGGCAGGCCCTGTCTTCTGCACCGGGGGTTATACTTAAAGATGATTTTAAAAATGCCGTATACCCCACCACCCTGGATTCATCCGGAAGGGACGATATCTATGTGGGGAGGATAAGGGAAGACCTTACTTCTGAAACAGGGATAAACCTGTGGGCAGTAGGCGACCAGCTGAGGAAGGGTGCAGCCCTGAATACCATCCAGATAGCGGAACAGCTAATCAGGGTGTAGACAGCCGGTACAGTACCAGAGGGGCCTGTTACAGACAGGTCCCTTTTTTATTTGACAGGAATTATGTGACATGGTAATATATCGTTAAACGTTATAACGTATGACGTTATAACTGCAGGCGATATAACAAGTAAAAGGAAAGCTGATGGACGACTCCAAGATTATTAAAAAATATTCACCTCTTACTGAGACTACTTTTTACATACTCCTGGCACTGCTGGAACCGCTGCACGGTTACGGGATAATGCAAAAGGTGGAAAGGCTGAGTGATGGAAGGATAAAGCTGGGGCCGGGGACGCTATACGGTGCCCTGGGCAACCTGCTGGAAGCAAAGATGATAGAGCTTGAAGGCGGTTGCCACCATAACAGGAGGAAGATCTACCATATAAAGAACCTGGGGATCGAGATGATAAAGCATGAGATAAAAAGGCTGGAAGAGATGCTGAAAAACGGGAAGGAACTAATTGGCAGAAAGGTCTACTGGGATGTATGATCCGGATAAAAAAAGAGTGATAAGGACATTCTGGGCCTGGCAGGAAGAAAAAGAGGAAAAATGGCTGTCTGAGATGTCGAAAAAGGGATGGCACCTTAAAACAGTGGGTTTTTTCAATTATATCTTTGAAAGGGGAGAACCACACCATTACCTGTACCGGTTTGACTTTAAGGTAATGGGAAAAAACGACCTGGATGACTATATATCAATGTTTGAAGACGCTGGATGGAAATGTATAGGAAACTTCAGTTCATGGTATTATTTCAGGGCAGACAGCTCCCTGGACCCCGACAAGGAGCTGTACAGCAACAACCGGTCGAAGGTGGAGAAGTACAAGAGGCTGCTTATATTCCTTTTGATAGTAGCAGGTCCGGTAATGGCCTATGGGCTGCCCAACCTGTATATGAGGATAATAGACAGGACACCGGACAGCGTATTAAATGATCCTGTATTTTTTAATTTTTATATTGTCCTCATCATAGTGATCACCCTGGTGGAGGTATGGGCAGTTTACGGTATGGTAAGGATAGCCATTATCATAAACAGGTTGAAAAGGGATATAAGGGAATAGGATCAGATGACAAGCCTCAGGTTTTTTTCGATGGCATGGATCTCTTTTAAGAAATTACTGTGGCATATCTCTGATTCGTTACTTATACTCTTAAGTTCATCCGGTTTTGCCAGGCAGGCAAATCCATTATAGAATTCCTTTTCTTTGGCCAGGTGTTGGCATTCGGACCGGTGGGCATAGGCCAGGAACTCGGGTATTACCACACTTGAAAGGTCATCCAGGTATTCTGCATACTTCTTTTCCAGGTATTCAGCATATTCCAGTTTGGAGTCCAGGTTGCTGGTCTCGTTCTCGAATGACCCCACCAGCTTATTTATATCATCGAGATGCTTGACACACAGGGCCCTGTAATGTTTCTGGTAGTCCTTCAGCTGTTTTATTTTCCCGGCGTCCCTTTTTGTGTCTACCTTCACCAGTACCAGTATGCCGGCAGCCACTGCCACGATGATACCGCTTATGGCTCCGTAGAGAATGGACAGGCTGAACAGCTCAAAGTCGACGATGTCCTGCAGTTTTAAAAGATATAAGGTCAGGGTGGCTATCTCCAGTATGAGTGCCCCCACGATCATTATGAAATATTTGAGCTTTACCACCTTGTACCCGAAGTCCCTGAAAAACAGTCTCATGTTCCTGGCGGTCAACCGATACCTCCCAGTAGTTAATATTAATACTTTTTAAAATATAATTATTATTAATTTAATATATTTTATCAATAAAAAATATCTAATACAATAATATTTAATAATATAAATGTATATAATAATTATATTACATATAATTATATTTAATATTATGGTTTTGGGGATCAGGACTGCCTGTTCTTTTTTCTTATCTCTTCAATTTTCTGGAGCCGGGAGGCAAGTTCTTTTTCAAATCCCCGGAGATTGGGAACATAGTACCTTTTGTCCAGGAGCTTATCCGGGAGGTAGGTCTGGTTGGCTACGGCGTCCCTGAAGTCATGGTCATATTTATAGCCTTTTCCATATCCAGCTTCCTTCATGAGGCCGGTGGGGGCATTCCTGATGTGGAGGGGTACCGGAAGGGAGAGGAACCTTTTTATATCGGCCATGACCCTTTTATAGGTCACATACAGGGAATTTGATTTGGGTGCCAGGGAAAGGTAGACGGCCAGCTGCAGTATGGCCAGGTATCCTTCAGGGGGCCCGATAAACTCAAAGCTCTGTTTGGCTGCTACGGCCTGTTTTATAGCCTCGGGGTCGGCCAGTCCCACATCCTCGGAAGCAAACCTTACCATCCGCCGCAGGATGTACATGGGATCTTCTCCGCCTTCCAGCATCCTTACCGTCCAGTATACGGCAGCATGTGGGTCACTGCCCCTCATGCTCTTGTGAAGGGCAGATATGATATTAAAATGCTCCTCCCCCTGTTTATCAAAAAGGAGGGCCTTTTTCTGGGTGACATTCTCTACTGTATCCCTGTCTATGACCACAGTCTCTGCCGGAGGGCTAAACCTGGAGTCAAAGGCAAGCTGCAGGATATTGTAAGCCATCCTGGAATCCCCGTCTGCTACCCTGGCAATAAAATCTATGGTCCCGTCATCGATTTTGACATCATACTTGCCCAGGCCGTTTTCCCGGTCGGTGAGGGCCCTTTTTACCAGGCCCTTTATATCGTCATCAGTGAGCTTATCCAGTATATAGGTCTTGGCCCGGGAAAGAAGGGCAGAATTAACTTCGAATGAGGGGTTTTCTGTAGTGGCTCCTATCAGTATTATGGTCCCGTTTTCCACATAGGGCAGAAAGGCATCCTGCTGTGCCTTGTTAAAACGGTGTATCTCATCGATAAACAGGATGGTCCGGGTACCCCTTGTCTTGAGCTCGTGTTCTGCCACCTTCATTATGTCTTTTATCTGCTTGATACCAGAGGTAACGGCAGAAAATGATATGAACCTGCTCCTGGTGCGGCTGGCGATTATGCGGGCCAGTGTGGTCTTTCCGGAACCGGGCGGTCCCCAGAAGATAATGGATTGAAGCCGGTCGCCCTCTATCAGACGGTGCAGCACCCTGCCTTCACCCACCAGGTGGTCCTGCCCCACAAAACCGGCCAGGTCTGCGGGTCGCATCCTGTCTGCCAGTGGGATGCCGGACCTTATACTCTTTGTCTTATCCGGTACGGGATCATCAAATAATGTCAAGGCCTTTCATCCTTTGATGGTTTTTATATAGATCATCCTGTCCCTGGGCCCGTCAAATTCACAGAAATAGATACCCTGCCACGTCCCCATGACCAGGCTGCCTTTTTCCACTATAAGGGTAAGGGTGGTACCGATAAGGGATGATTTGACATGGGAGTCCGAATTACCCTCGGGATGGGTATAACCCTCACCCCTGGGCACCATGCGGTTAAGCTTTGCATCAATATCAAACCTTACAGTGGGGTCGGCATTCTCATTTAAGGTTATACCCGCTGTTGAATGTGGTATGTGTATATAACACAGGCCGCTTTCCACTCTTGCTCTCGAAACGGCAGCACTTACATCACCGGTTATATCTATGAGGTCGGTCTTTTTTAAGGTTGACAGTTCGAGAACTTCAAACATATTTTACAGCCTTTCTGTGTTGCAATCATCCAGGTAAGTACATTGATTATAAATCAAGACAAACCTGCCATAAATAAAATTTTACTTGTAATATTGAGCTTTATTATATATAACATAAAAAAATGAAAAAAGGGATAAAAAGGTAGCATCATCTCATTTAGACTGCAGGTGCGGGTCGTAAAAATATCAAAATATCTTCCAGGGAGCTGGACAACCGTTGAATAATAAACACTCAGCACAAAACCAGAAGACCTACGGCGTGGTAGGTATAGGTAACGCTATAGTGGATGTGCTGGCTGACGTGGCTGATGATTTTCTTGATGAACACAGGCTGGAAAAGGGCATGATGAAGCTCATGGATGAGGAAGGCATAAAGGCCCTGCATGAAAGGGTCGCTTCATGTGCCCGCGAATCCGGGGGTTCTGCCGCCAACACCATGGCCGGACTGGCCTCCCTGGGGAACAGCGTGGCTTTCATGGGAAAGGTGAGGGACGATGACCTGGGGAATATTTTTGAAAAAGGGCTGAATGACCTGGGCGTGGTGTACTGCACCAAAAAGGCATCCACAGGAGGGGACCCGACTGCCTGCTGTGTAGTCCTTACCACTCCCGATGCCCAGAGGACCATGAATACCTGCCTGGGCATATCGGGCACCCTGGGCCCGGAAGATATTGATGAAAAAATAATCGCTGACTCCCATGTAATATACCTGGAAGGCTACCTGTGGGACAGCCATATGGCTAAAAAAGCATTCTTAAAATCAATGGAAATAGCCAGGCAGAGCGGAGGGCAGGTAGCCCTTACCCTCTCGGACCCCTTCTGCGTGCACAGGCACAGGGAAGAATTCCTTCACCTCATTGATAAGCATGCCCGTATTATTTTTGCCAACGAAGAAGAGATAAAGACGCTGTTTTCAGCGGCAGGCTTTGAGCAGGCAGCAGACCGCTGCCGGGAATACGACACCATTTTTGCCCTGACCAGGGGTGAAATGGGATCAGTTGTAATAAAAGGAAAAGAAAAGCACATAATAGAGGCTGAAAAAAACATAAAGGTACTGGACACTACAGGGGCCGGAGATATGTATGCTGCCGGATTCCTGCACGGATATATAAAAGGCAAGCCGCTGCATATTTGCGGCAGGATGGGAAACATCACGGCGGCTGCCGTCCTGGTGCATCCCGGAGCCAGGCCCAGGGCGTCCATAGCCGATATATTAAAGGAAAAAGGTTATGACTGGTAAAGCTATGCCGGACCCAGTGACAGACCAGAAAGCGTTTGAGGTTTTAATGTCAAAAGACAGACAGGCAGAAGTAGGAGTATTCGGAGGTTCAGGCTTTTACTCATTCCTGGATGAGACAGAAGAGTTTGAGGTAGAGACCCCTTACGGTCCCCCTTCAGATAAGGTGGTAATGGGAGAGATAGGCGGAAAAAAAGTCGCCTTCATGCCCAGGCACGGCAGGGACCATGATCTTCCGCCCCACATGATCAATTACAGGGCCAATATACATGCCATGAAGCAGCTGGGGGTAAAATACCTTTTCGGTCCCTGTGCATCAGGGAGCCTGCAGCCCCATGTAAAACCGGGACACTTTGTCATATGCGACCAGTTCGTGGACCGCACCAGGGGCAGGAATGATACCTATTTTGACGGCCCCAGGACCGTCCATATAGCCATGGCAGAACCATACTGTCCCGATATGAGAAAAGTAATAATAGAAAGTGCAGAAGAGCTGGGAATAGAGCACCATAAACAGGGCACGGTGGTGGTTATCCAGGGCCCCCGGTTCAGCACGGCAGCGGAAAGCAGGTGGTTTGCAGCACAGGGGTGGGAGGTAGTGAATATGACCCAGTATCCCGAGAACTACCTGGCCAGGGAACAGGAGATATGTTATGCCAATATCTCATTAATAACAGATTATGATGCGGGCCTGGAAGGCCGCCCCCACATAAAGCCGGTAACCCTGGAAGAAGTGGTAAGGGTGTTCAATGAGAATAATGAGAAGATCAAAGACCTTCTTTTCAAATCCATAGGAAGACTTACAGGTATGCGGAAATGCCTTTGTTCGAGGGCGTTAAAAGATGCTATTATAAGCTAAGAGCATGGGAGATAAATATTAGGTATGAAGATCGTAATAGCTTCTGATAAGTACAAGGGAAGCCTGTCTGCACTGGAAGTATGCCGCACCATCGCCAATACCATAAAAAAGATCAGTCCTGCTGTCCAGGTGGTGGCCAGCCCCATGGCTGACGGCGGTGAGGGTACAGTAGAGACCCTGGTGGAAAGCCTGGGCGGCAGGATGGTGGAGATGGAGGTCACGGGTCCCCTGGGGGAAAAAGTGAGGGCCGGTTTCGGCATGCTTGATGACGGTACAGCGGTCATAGAGATGGCATCCGCTTCAGGCTATATACTGGTGCCGGCTGACAGAAGGGACCCCATGGTCACTACTACATACGGTACCGGCGAACTGATAAAAAAAGCCCTCCAGCTGGGCAGCAGGAAGATAATAGTGGGTATCGGCGGGAGTGCCACCAATGACGGGGGCATGGGCATGGCCCAGGCACTGGGATATGAGTTCCTGGACAAAGAAGGGAGCACGCTGGGCCTGGGCGGCAGGCAGCTGGGCAAGCTTTCCCGCATAAAAGACGGGGGAGTGATACCCCTGCTGGGGGAAGCGGCCATAGAAGTGGCCTCCGATGTGGACAATCCCCTGTACGGCAAAAGGGGGGCGGCCCATGTATACGGGCCCCAGAAAGGGGCCGGCCCGGAAATGGTTGAGGAACTGGACAGGGGGCTAAAGAATTTTGCCGGTATTGTGTCCAGGGACCTGGGCAGGGATGTGGCAGACATCCCGGGAGCCGGTGCCGCCGGAGGCCTGGGTGCCGGCCTGGTAGCCTTTACAGGCGCGGTCCTGAGGCCGGGTACCGACATAGTCATAGAGGTTACCGGACTCAGGGAGAAGATGAAAGGGGCGGACCTTGTCATAACCGGAGAGGGCGCCCTGGATGAGCAGACTTATTACGGAAAAAGTGCTTACGGCGTAGCCAGGCTGGCCGGCAGTTACGGTATACCGGTTGTGACCATAAATGGTTCTGTACTGGCAGGAAGGGATAAAATAGATAAAAAAAATTCTTCGCTTTTTAGCGGGAATTTCTCTATAATAAACAGGCCCATGACTCTGGATAAGGCCATAAAAGACGCCAGAGGCCTGCTGGAGGGCATAACGGTAGAGATAATAGGTTTTTACCTCAGGATAAATAAAAGCTAGAGTACCAGGATGGAGGACAAGATGAGACTGGTGGGCGCAGTAGAAATACCGGGTTTGGAAAAGCTGGGAAGCGGCAAAGTAAGGGAGATGTTCTCATTCAACAATGAGATGCTGATAGTCACAACCGACCGTATATCTGCTTTTGACTATATACTTGACTCACTGATACCATTGAAGGGTATAGTGCTAAACAAGATATCCAATTTCTGGTTCAGTTACCTTAAAGATGTAATAGACAACCACATCCTGGAAACAGATGTGGAAAGATTTCCCAAATTCCTCAAGAAACATAGAGAAATCCTAAAGGGGAGGTCTGTGATTGTAAAAAAAGTAAAAGTTTATCCCATAGAATGTGTGGTTAGGGGATATATAACAGGGTCGGGCTGGGAAGAGTATAAGAAGACCGGTATGATAGGTGACCTTAAGCTCCCCAAAGACCTGGTCCAGTGTGACCGCCTCCCGGAAGCTATATTTACTCCCTCTACCAAGGAGGTATCCGGCCACGACGTAGCCATAACCATAAACAAGGCCAAGAAGATATTCGGAGCTGATATAATAAACTACCTCCAGGAAAAGTCCATCCAGCTGTATATGAAGGCCTCTGAATATGCCATGAGAAGGGGGATAATAATCGCCGATACCAAGTTCGAGTTCGGTATAGACAAGAATGAGGAGATAATCCTGGCAGATGAGGTCCTTACCCCGGATTCTTCCAGGTTCTGGCCCCTGGACAATTACATGCCCGGCAGGGACCAGGAGAGCTTTGATAAGCAGTTTGTAAGGAACTATCTTCTTTCCACCACCTGGGACCGCAGTTCACAGCCTCCCGGGCTGCCTGATGCCATAGCAAAAAAGACTTCGGAAAGGTATATTACCGCATACGAGAACCTTACCGGGGAAAAATTCAAACCATAGACAGACATGTAAAAAGGAGGGTAACTGGATTGCTGGTCGATGTAGCACTCAAAAACCATTTCCATACTACAGACCTGATGGCTGGTGTAGATGGTGCGGTGTGCGCTGTAATAGATGTAATAAGGGCCACATCCACGGTAGCCACCCTGTTTGGAAACGGTGTCAAAAGCATATTTATAGCTTCTACTCTTGAGGAGGCCCTTACATATAAAGAGAGGTTTCCGGAAAGGGTCCTTTGCGGGGAAAAAGACGGAGTAGCACCCCGGGGTTTTGATTACGGGAATTCGCCTGCTGAATTCTCGCGCGTGGACTTTGCCGGGAAAAATGCCATACTCAAGACCACCAACGGCACTGCCTCATTTTTAAAAGCCAAAAAATCCCCTGCCGTGTTTTCCCTGGCGGCACTGAATTTCAGGGTCACCATGGAAGCAATGGTAAAAAAGGCTTCATCCCTGGCCAGCGATATACTCCTGATCTGCTCCGGCCAGGAGGGAAGGGTAGCCTACGATGACTGCTATATAGCGGGGATGGCGGTCAAGTACCTTATGAAAAAACCGAAAGGCCTAAGGTTTTCCGATAGCGCCAAGATGGTGCTGTCGCTTAACCTGGGGGATAAAAATATAGAAGAAGCCCTGAAAAAATCATCAAGCGCCATATTCTGTTACGAACACGGACTGGGCGAAGATGTTCCCTTCTGTGCCAGGCTGAATGAATATAATGTGGCGGTCAGGGCTGATATATCAGGAAAGATACCCGAACTTTTACTGGACTGAAACTTTTTTTATTGACCATCCAGGCAGGGGCTGAAAAATACCCTGCCCTCTATCATGGGTACATCTTTTGAAGAAAACCAGTAATGGCCCTCCAGTACCAGGTCTATCTGTACCACGTATGTCCCGGGGTTCTGGATATCATTTATCAGGACTTCAATGGTGGCAGACTCACCTGGTTCCAGGTTTTCCGGCAAAGAACTCCTGGCAGTCTTGTCATACTCCACGAAATCGACGTCCTGCCCGTAATAGTGATAACCTACCCTCACCTTGTTTTCGCCCTCTGCCCTCCAGGTGAAGTCAGAAGTGTTGGTGACCTCTATCTTTACGTAGTTATCGGCATCGGTACACAGAAAGGAAGGCATATATCCGTACATCTCCGCCCCTACCGAGACGCTGCTGTAATCGGTGGTGTCAGCTTCTTCTTCCGCAATGGCTTCTTCCAGCTGCTCCAGCTCCTCTTCTGTTATGCCTGATTCCTCCCGCTCAGGCGTGGAGGCTTGCTCCGCAGCTTCCCCGGCCGCCGGGGTACCGCATGAGGCGGTCAAAACACATATGATCGTAATGGCCACTATTAGAAATATCAGGCCTGAATATTTACCTATTTTCATGTTAGAACTGTACCTTCCTCGCCACTCTACCTAATTATTGTTGACTGCAATTATAGAGTAGATTTATATTTTTTTGAATAAAAGAAGCTAAATCTATATAATAATAATTGTATTTTTATTCTGCAATCCGAAAGGTAGATATTTATGACATCATTAGAAATCGTAGGACTGGTGGCCATAATACTTATATCAGCGTTTGCAGTAGTGGCCGTAATCGTAGCCGTGCCCCTGTTCAGGCTCCTTAACAAGGTAAGGTTTATGGCGGATAAGCTAAGTGAGAGCCTGGTACCCCTGGTGGAGAAATTAAACGACACCATAACCCATGTGAATACCGAGGTGGGCTCCCTGAGCGACCTTACCCAGAGCGTGGCCTCTATTGTCCAGCAGCTGGAAAAGATAATAAGGCTGGCCCGGATCCTGGTAACCAGCCCCATAGTCAAGCTCATAAGCGCTTCTGCCGGGATAATCGCAGGGATGCAGAAATCAGCCTCTGATCAGGAAGATAAAAAAGAGGAATAATAATAAACTATAATTTCTTCAAAGGAGAGTCTGTATATGAACGATGTAAAGAGAAGTTATGCTCCGGAGATATTGATAACACTGGTAACCGGCCTGGCCGTGGGTTTTGTGACCGGAATACTGCTGGCCCCCAAAAGCGGGAAAGAGACACGGCGTGACCTTGTTGAAAAGGGCGAAGAATTCATAGAAAAAAGCAGGGAAGGCCTGGAGGCTGCCAAGGTCAAGCTGGCAGAAGTAGGCGATATCGGGAAAGAATTTATGGAAAAAAGCAGGGAATCCTTCCACAAAGCCATAAAGAGTGTAGAAGATAAGGCGGACCAGGCCAAAGAGAAAGTAGAAAAGGTCATAAAGAAGGGCAAGACCACCGCCAAAAAAGTTGAAGATTCACTCTCCTAGACAGGTTTTAAGATATTGATAGAAGACAGACTTGCCCTGAAAGTCCTGGAGATATTACATTGCGGAGGAGCATCCTTTTCCGAGATATATATCCAGAAAAGGATAAGTAATTCCATAAGGCTTGAGGACAGAAAGATAGAGAACTCAAATAGCGGTTTTGACCTGGGGTGCGGCCTCAGGCTGTGGAAAGGTGAGAGCACATTTTACGGATATGTCGATTCCCTTGATGAAGACAAGCT
>Ga0180438_10003322_pt1 | contig 24455 bp, 26 predicted proteins | sample SS_ome_12_FD_132455 | JGI IMG/M metagenome (GOLD analysis project Ga0180438, IMG submission 132455) | Hypersaline lake sediment archaeal communities from the Salton Sea, California, USA - SS_3_D_2 metaG | ecosystem: Environmental > Aquatic > Non-marine Saline and Alkaline > Hypersaline >... | reverse complement strand
GAGCGTTAGGTTCGATTCATGCCGAGAAAGAACAGAAACGAAAAGAACATGACTCCAAGGGATTAGCCGGATCGCTGAATGAAACTCTTATCCGCTGGATGGTCGAATTAAACTATGCCATACCTAATGTGTTCCCTAAGTTCAAGCAGGCCTATGAAACCAACAAGGATATTAAAGAAGTCAGGGAAAATATTAAACTCGGCAATGAATACGGTATTCCAATGACAAAGGCTTATGTCGCGTCAGAACTGAGCCTAGAAATGGCCCCGGACGATACGGACCCGGACGACCTGATTAATCCCCCTGCTCCAGAAATAATCGAAGTTCCAGCAGAACCAGACGAGCCTGATGAAGACGATGATGAAAATGAAGACGTTCCCGATCCAGACAGTCCAGAGGCGCAAGCTGCGTCACTCGCAATGATCCTTCCGGATAAATTGGGCATTGTCAATAATCGGCTCGATAAGACTCAGTGGAAATTAAAGAAATTAACAGAAGGTGCGATTTCTGCTGGTTTACCAATATACCAAGAATTAGGCGATCAAATAAATATCTGGTTGAATAATTACAGCTCATTGGACGAAGCCTTGGCGGATTTTGGAAACTATCGAATCGACTTTGAAGATTTCCGCCATCAGGTAGGAATTACGTGGTATTACGACCTCCTTCACGGGATGTTCAATATCTACGATTTAAACAAGGTTCGAGACGCCCTTGACCTGCCAAGGTTGAGTCAGATTATAAAAACGTTGAGACGTCTATTTTCGGGCAAGATATTAGAATCGTTCTGGGAACCTGTCGAATTCGAAGAAGCAACGGCAATGTTCTTGGATCGAGAAATTCTCACGATTGAAGAATTTAATTATTTAGAGGCATATGCGAAACGTCGAGCCTTATCTGCGAGCGGCATGAGTTATACGACCATTCGAAGAAATCTACGATCCGCGATTGAAAATGCTCTTGTTCAGGGAACGGGAATAGCAGAATTTCAGGCCTCAGTCGATGGATTGGTCTTGAATACTAACCATGCAAATGTTATATTCAGGACAGTAGTACAAAGCTCATACAACACTGGACATGCCGAGGCATTATTTGACCCACGCCTCAGAGAAGCAATTCCAGCGATGCGGTTTGACGCGATTATTGATAATCGCACAACGGCGATATGTGAGGAACGAAACGATCAGATTTATGCAACGGGCAAAATGGAAGAATGGGACATTGTACCGCCGTGTCATTTTCAGTGCAGGTCAACAATGACTCCAGTCTTCATCGATGAATATACCGGGAATCCAGCATCGAGACCAGATATATTGGCTCAAGACGGTTTCGGGAGATTTACTTCAATTCTACACTAGCAGGCCAGAGATGAAAGATACAAAACAGAATTATTGGAAATGCCCAAATTGCGGCGTACATACAGAAGCAAGACTAATATTCTGTAGAATCTGCGGAACAGGCAAACCAACCGATGAAAAAGTGGGGCCGCAGCAAATGGTCCCTTCAAACACCGACCCGGTTAAACTCAAGGAGCGATAAGATGCCAAGATTTGAAGGTGATCCTTACGAACAGGAATATGCCAAAATCGTAGAAATCGAAGTTGTCCGGGAAGGGACGTGGAATAATCGATTTTATGGTCAAGAATTCATCGAAGACATCGCGGCAAGTTACGACCTCTCTATAGTCCGCGCCCCGGTGATATTTGGCCATGGTGGATTTCTCGAACCGGAATTCGAAGCATTAGGCCATATTCTCGCGCTCCAGCACGTCGATGAAAAAAGCGACAAGGGCCTACACAAAGTAATCGCCACAGTCGGTCTTCTCGATTCAGGCGTCGAAACCATCGAATCCGGAGAAGCTAATGAACGGTCGATAAGCTGGTGGGATTTTTACCCGCTCCAAGGCATTCCTTACATGCTTCATCTCGCCTTGCTCGGAAACTCAAATCCGGCAGTAGTGGGGATGGACCCTATCGTTTTTAGCGTCAATAACGTTCAGGACGAAATCGATGCGCACAGTTCTGTTCAGCAAACAGTAGACTCAGATAGAATCGCGGCACGTGCGAATCTTGCAAATATGATTGTCGAGCAATTACCAGAATCGACCAATTTGAATTGGGCCAGAACAGATGAAGATATTTCCTACAAGGTTCGAGAATTGAGCCGTTTCCAATCCGGCACGTTGCGGACCCGTCAGATTTCGAGCAAGTCTGGAATCCGGGCAGAAGCCGGATTGCTTAAAAAAGAATATGTTCCAGAAGGTAAAAAGAACGATGCCGTGTTTAACCGGGTAATTTTGTTCAGTCGCGAAAAAGGCTGGACGTTCTTAAAAGCCAAGGCTTGGGTCGAGGGGAAGGCAAGCCTGAGCGCGGAATTAACCGAACCAGACAATAATGAAGTAGAAATAGACGTTAAAATTAATGTCGAGACAAACGTTAAAGAAGGGACTGACCCCGTTACCGAAACGGTAGACGGGTCAAATACATCCAATATCCTGACCGCTACAGCGGAAGGAGGACCAACTATGCCTGATGTCGTCGAAACGGCCGCCCCTGTGGACGGTCATGAAGGTGACGATGCGCCCGTTGAGTCCACGCAGCCAACTCCTGTGGTTACGGCAACTACGGTGTCTTTGATTGAACCAGAGTCTATTGACGACCTTCAAAAAAAGACAGATGCTTTACGCGTAACCATCGATGCCGAAAAATCACAGGCGCAGCAGGAATATGAAAAGTTATTCCGGCAGCTTCAAGAAGAATCGTTTAAGAATCGTAAAGCGAAACTTACAGCGATTTCTCGAACGATGCTCTCAGAAGGCTTTATTGTTCCTGCACATATCGAAGGCGGTATTGTCGAATGTCTCAGTGCAATTCCCGATGAATTGGAAATTGAACTACAACTGAGCGACGGTAATAGTGTCAAGCGAAAAGTCTCAGACCAGTTGTTTGAACTTTTCAAACTCGGTGGCCGAGTGAAACTCAAGGGCGAAGTCAGTGCTCATACCTCGATCAAGGACGACACGAAGGGTCCAAATGCGGACCTTGATAGACTTGACGCTTCGGGGTTTGACACGACAACGGAGCGATTGCGTCGGAAACTCTCAGAAGAGTATCCTGACAAAAACGCGACTGAAATCATGGTAATGGTTGAAAAACTCAAGGAGAGTGATGTTTGATGACGGTCGAAGCGACTCGAAAGAAACACATGAAAAAGCCCTTACTTGAGCTTTTTGCCTATGCCGAATCCGCGGTACTTGACGGACAAATCGTCATGCCCGGAGCCACGGAGGGGACAATCGTTCCTTGTACAGCGAATGCCGATCCCCTTGGAATCTGTCTCAGAACCGTTACAACGGCCCAGATTACTCTGGTCGATGACGAAGAAGCCGGAATGGATTCCATTAAATGTCCAGTAGCCATAATCGGCATTGCCCCTGTCCTTGCAGGTGGCGAGGTCGATTTCAACGAGTGGGTTGTATCAGACGCGAACGGTCGAGTCGTAGCTGCTACAGGAGACGGTACCGATAATATTATTGGTATTTGTCTCAACGAAACCACCGCCGACGGTGAGAATACCCACATCCAAATTCATCGGATTCCTGCGACCTCTCAGGCGTAGGTGACTGATAGTTAACCAAGGAGATTAACTGATATGCCCGGACATCCTTATCCAGACGAATCAGCCCTTGATATTGGTCTCTCTACGTGGGGCGTTCAAGCATTAATGCTTAACGATAATTTCGTTGCGAACCAAGTAGCCCCGGTAGTTGCCGTACCTAAAACCAGTGGACAGCATTTCGTATTCGTTCCAATCGAAGGATTGAATATCGAACATCAAGAGAAGCTTGGTAAAGGTGGAATTGCTACCGAACTCGATTTTCGGATCGATAAAGGTTTTTTCGCAACAGAGGAATCCGCCAAGAGACATTTTGTTAGCGACAGGGAAGTTGCTAACGCCGATATTGCTGCTGCGGACTACATCAAGGGCGACCGCCTAGTCTTGCAAAATATCGGTACGATTCGTGAGTACGAACTTGCAGAACAAATCTTAGACGGTTCTAATTATTACGGTGGAGCAGCAGGCGATCATGTTATCGTCGCCGCCAACGCATGGGATTCAGACGATGCCAATATTAAGGATGATATTGACACGGCTGTTCGCCAGATTCGTTTAGACTCTGGCTTCACTCCCACCCACCTTCTCGTACCGCCACGGGTTTATGACGCGATTACTTCCAACGCAGATATTAAGGACCTGCTCAAATACATGGGCGGTCCTCAGTATGTCGCGACTGGTCGTATTCCAAACGACATTCTTTACAGGCTAAAGATTATTGAGGCCGCCGCGGTTTATGACTCGGCAGGTCCGCTTGAGACAGCGAATCTTCAATTCCTGTGGGAAAACGCATCAGCTACTTATGGTGATAGTTGGGCCATTGTCCTTTACGTCGATCCGATTCCATCGCGCCGATCAGGAACGTTTGTGTCACAGTTCGCGTTCAATATGAACCGAATCAATGATATGGATGTCGTCTCGTTCTACGTCTACCGTGACGAACACAGAAGAGGCGAATATCGCGAGGGTCGTACCGACTATGAGGTCAAAGTCACCAACAGTCGTGCTGGAGTTTTAATCACGGACGTTTTAACCGGATCGACGTCTGGTTAATTCTATTTAGTTGCTTAATGTTTCAGTAAATCTTTTATTTACGGGGAGCCAAAAAATGGCCGATAAAATATTCCGAGCGACAAAGGCTTTAGGCTATAGACGAGGCACGATCAGAAAGGACGGTATTGTTCCTTCTGATTATCCCCGGTTAAAAGAAGGTCTTAGACGTGGCTGGATTGTGGAAGACAGTCCAGCCACGGTTATTTCCTCAGAGGAAATAGTCGAGCCAACTGTTACAGTTCCGGAAGTAATAAATGAAATCGCCGAAGTAATTCCTGAACCAGTAACAGCAGCAGAAACGGATTTTGAACCATTAGACCCTGATCCAGAACCAGAACTGGAAACGGTCGATGTTCGATTAATTGGTGATTTGGATTTCCTCAAACCGGGCAACGTTGCGAAACTCACCGAAGCAGGATTAGTATTTGTCGCAGACCTCGAAGGTTGGACCTTTGAACAATTACGAGAAATCAAGGGGATCGGCAAATCCAAGGCGAATCAGTTGTTAAGTGCCTATGCCGATAATCAGTGATGGAACGTCGCTTTAGAGCTGTCAAAAATTGTGGTTCCAGATGTGGCCGCCGTATTTTTATTAAGGCTGGCAATAATGTGACCTTAGACGATAGGAATCCACATGTACGCCGATGGTTGAGGCAGGGAAAGTTAAAACCAATCGGAAAGAAATAACATATTTTGTGAATATAGTTTAACGACGAACATATTCAGTGATGTGAATTAAACGCCTAAACGGAGCAATAACATATTCAGAGCATCTGATGTATCGATAGACATATTCAGAGACGCGGATGTATTGTTGGAAAAGAGCCGACAACATATTCAGTGCTATGGATGTAACGTTTAGTGAAGACTCGGCACATATTCTGTGAAATGAATATAACGCTTGAGAGAAGAATGAAAATTGACCGGAATTTCAAAATACTGCACGATCACAGATTTAAACATGTTAGACCCAGAACGCCATCTGGTCAATTTGGTCATTGACCGTGCAGGCTCTTCAATTGACGATTACGACGTGGTAAGAAACTTAGAGCGGTACATCTCTAAGGCATCGACCGACCTTGAGGCGATTTTGCGTCGTTACACCACAGTTCCAATCGATCCTACAATCACAAGCCTTACGGGTAGTTTCATATTTATTCGCGGCGACACGACAGTAAATATTACTGGTGGTGCGGCTATATCAGAACTCGCCGTGGGTGATGAGATTAGACCGGATGACCAAGAAGATATCCGACTCATTGTCGCAGAAATTAATAGCGATACAGAAATTACACTTGAAAATGTTTTTTATTACGAATATGACCTTACGGGTGATGCGAGTAAATACGTCCCCAATGTTCCAAAAGAAGTGAATCAATTAGTGTCGGATCATTGTTCGTGGCTTGTTTGGGCAAGACGGACTCAGGCCGAGAATAATCCGCATCGTGACAGAGAAGCAGATTATCAACGAGCATTGTCCGATATCAAGAAGGGAGAATATAGATTCTCGACCGTTGGAGGAACGGTTGTAAAAACAATTCCTACCCTCACCGATACAGACGTTGAGCGAGTAATGATAGACGATAATTTCGAAGACTATACCAGCGATCCCGATGATGAGAATTATGGCGAATGGAGGGATTTGGCATGGTAGACGGCACTGTGTTTCGAAACATTTCGGGATTTGGCCGAGCCGGGGTTCAGATAATCGGAATGCAACATCTCGACCGCGCGATTCAAGGTCTGATAAATGCGAATCGACAGAACAATCACGTCCTGAGACTAATCGGACTTAAAATGCAGACAATGGTCAGGTCGAATTTTGAGCGAGAAGAAAACCTAGACGGCTCAAAATGGCCGCCTCTTTCCCCATGGACCTTGAGCGAACGGAACGCCGCGCCCGGTGAAGACGTAGAAAAATTACGAGACACAGGACGGTTATATAACAGCATTACCTTTAAGGTCGAGGGCAATGCGGTGTATTGTGGAACAAATGTTCAATATGGGCCGAAACATCAATTCGGTGATCCTGAGAATAATATTCCTGTCCGTGAATTTCTTTACATCAGAAACAGCGATGTTGATGAATTAACCAGATTTTTGACCAACGAATTAATCGTCAGTGCGTTAACTGGCTATTGATAAAATAATATAAATATTTATTGTAATTTCCCAACCCTTACCCTTGCCCATGGTCAGAATGGGCGTCACAGCGCATCTCATGGAGTTGTTTTTTAGCGAATATGGCCGTACCTGATACATCGAGAGCGAAAGAGAATCTAATCATCGAAGCGGCGAGTAATTTGATTCAACACGTCATTTTAGCAATGGCCCCTGATCCTCCAGACAGAATGAGAGATGTCGAGTATCATTCTGGATGGGCCGAGAGGTTTCAGGCGATAAGGGATTTGAACGTTATTACTCCGACAATGGCCGCTGAATATTTAGAAGCCCCGCTTGAACGTGCCGACCGATGGCCCTATGTCGGATTTGTCATGACTGAGAAAAGACGTGATTCAGATAAATACGGCGAAGAGACGTTTCACGCAATACTCAGTGCGATCATAGGAGTATGGGGAGAAACCTTTCCTATTTCCCAAAAAGAAATTCATGAAATCCATCACGATATTAATTCAATCCTACACCTTGACAAGAGTCTGGGCGGCATTGCTGGTGAAGGTGGAGTGATCGACGTTTTGCGTTTTTTCAATTTTGCCGATCCGATATTTGATAGTGTTTTTATGGAACGGCCTTGGCTTGTGATACAATTCAATTATGAAATCTGGTACCGGGAGGCTATTTACAGATGAGTTACGAAATGAAATATAGGCCGTTCAGGATTCTAAAAAAATTCGAGGTTTCTGGTGACTTGGATATGCTCAGAAATAATTATCCAAACGCTAAAGTCGCTAGAAATCTTAACGGAAGGCCTTACGGATGGTATAAAATGATGTCGGTCGTTGATATACCGTCGGAACAAGAACTAGACTTATTTCTCAACACGCCGGGACTAGCCATAGAAATACCCCAAGACCCGCGCGGATTCGACGAACGTACTTCTGGAGTTGCCCGTTCGGTCAAATCTTCGATTGAGGCTGGCGAGAAATCGAAACAGGAAATCTCCAAGCGAAAGTTCCAGAAACGTGAAGCAGAAGCAAAGACCAAGAAGAAACGGTCCAAAAAGACAAAGAGCGAACCTGAACCTAATGAGGGTTCAGAAAATATAAATTCCCAATTAACGGAGGAAAACACCGATGTCTGACCACAACGTCACGCAACACCCGGAAAATGTACATATCGGTCCGGGTAGGCTGTGTTTTTACGACGAGGTAAACGATCACCTCATCGTCCCCGGCAAAGTGGAAGAAATCAGGTTCAACAAGCAGGACCCTGCTATCGTATTTCAGAACGACGTTTTTAACGGTCGTATGGTCGAGGTTCAGGGTCGTGCTACAGAAGAAAAGTATCGACTTCTTGGAAAATTCGTCGAGATGTATGATCCGAATACATTGCGCTTTTTCTTGAAGAATTGCGGTACGGTCGAACAAGACACTACCTGTACTCTAACCACTGTCACTGAGGAATACACAGTATTCAATGATCGATCAATCGTGTTGATCCATAGCAACGGGCTTTATGGAACATTACCACTACCAGCGGTTCAATCATTATCAGCAACGGCCACCGGGACTGGTGGGTTAATTCCTACTGGTAATTACACCATGGTTGTTACTGCGGTATATGGCGATACAGAGGGTAATTACCAAGAAGATACAGTTTCCATAACGCTTGGTGAAAATTGTCTCGTTACATGGAACGCGCCGACTGGTGCAACGCCGACTGGTTACAGGATTTACGAATACACCACTGCTACAGAGACAAGAGACGATGCGATTCTTGTCCATGAAGTTACGGACCCATCAACAACGATGGCCCTCATCACCCAATTTATACATCTTGGCGAAGGCGGCAATTACCCCGGTGATCCGGTGGGTAGTTTCATAATCGCCGATATTTCTGATGTCGCTTATGAACCGGGTTCAGATTATGAAGTAGACACTTCATGCGGCGTGGTTAATTTCCCCTCAACCGGAGATATCGAAAACGGCGAGAGAATTCGGGTGACATATTCTTATTTCGAAAATCCGAATATCAGTATGAGTATCGGACCGTCTGATACCAATCCGAAACTTGTACGACCCGTGATTCTCGCGTTCAAAGATGACGATAGGTCAACACCAGCACCGAGAGGTATCGAAATCGAACTCTGGAAAGTGCTTGCAGAAAACGGATGGGAACTCGATATTTCGACGCTAAGTTTCGAATCTGGCTTTGAATTTGAATGGCCCGTTCTGATGTCTGAACTACAGATGAATCACGGTAGAGTCACTACTTTCAACCGTCATTATGTCAGTTATGACATGCTGAATTGGGCCACGCTTACCAACTTCAATAACGCAGAGGCTTGCGAAGAAGCTACGAGCTAATACGATAAGGAGAAAAATACTACTATGGCTAATGAAACAAATCCGAACGAACCGACTCCAAATGAAGCTTTAGAAGCAGAAGTTATTCGCGCGACACGGCCCAAAATCGTTCAGTACGAAGATGAAAACGGTACGCGTCATGAGGTAAAAATATTACCCCTTCCCGCCGATATGATCGACAAGGGATCACGTGAAATTTCTGAACTTATACGTCCGATCATCCATGAATTTGTCCAAATTTCGTTAAAAGCCAGTAGTATTAATCGTTCGGAGGCGGGAGTGGAATCGCAAGAAACTGCTCCCGTATCTTCGAACGAACTTAATACTATTTTTAAAGATTTTCTGGACCCGGCGAAATTAGCTAAGACACTTTCTAAAATACCAAGTCTTGCAAAGCTATTTATTGAGATGGGTACAAATATCAGTTATGACGAGATTAAGGGCGATGGATTTGTAGTGATTGAATTCATCGTTCAAATCTTCATGCATAACATCGGTCCGAGGCTACAACGTTTTTTGTCACAAGACTACAGTCGGATGAAGGAGATTCTGCTCGGACAGGCTGGTTTAGAGCAGAAGCCCGTCTTGTAGAAAACGGATACCAGCTAGGTGATATTAAACTTTGGACCTTGGGCGAGCGAGTTTGCAGGATTCGTTCCGTTTCTTATCTCAGCGATTTAAATACACTAAGAAAAGCACTTCTCAATATTGGAGTTAGTCAGTTTTCGACAAAAGAACAGGCCGACGAAGCGAGAAAAGGCATATTGTCTGATATTAAAGAATTAGACCGCAGATTTGAGAATCTAGAAATATGACAAGCTTACTTGGAAGTATGGGAGAAGTATTTAATCTTCAAGTCCGATTAAGTCTTGAGAATCAGCAATTTCTAAACGCTCTACAAGCTACAGGTACAAGAATGAGGGCGGTTGGTAGAACGCTTACAACCGCACTGACTCTTCCAATTGTCGGCCTTGGTATCAATGCTGTGCGGATGGCGGCCAATTTTGAACAAGCCATGAATCAAGTCGCTGCTGTGACTCAAGGCACGGCGGAAGAAATGGAACTCCTGAATTCTGTGGCTCAGGAATTAGGCCGCACCACAAAATTCTCCGCGACACAAGCCGCAGAAGGTATGAACTTTCTGGCAATGGCCGGATTTGAAGTCAATGAAATTGCTGCGGCAATGCCAGATGTTTTAAATCTCGCCGCTGCTGCAAATATGGACCTTGCAGAAGCCGCAGATATCGCTTCAAACATTTTAACCGGAATGGGAATGCCTGTCGAAGAACTCGGCCATGCAATGGACGTTATGGCAGGCACCTTCACAAGTGCAAATACTAATCTTGTACAACTAGGCGAAGCGATGCGATATGCCGCTCCAGTCGCTACGGCATTCGGTCTTTCGTTTGAAGAAACCAGTGCAATTCTTGGAATGTTTGGTAATGCTGGTATCCAAGCAAGCATGGCTGGTACTTCTCTACGACAAGGCCTTGTCAGGCTTATCGATGTAGTTCCATCGGCACAAGTCGTTCTTGACGAACTCGGTGTACAAACAGTAGATGCAGAAAACAACTTTCGTGGAATGACCCAAGTCCTGATCGATTTAAGCCGTGCTTTTGATGAAAAGCTCTATACCTCTACTCAAAGGGGTGCGGCAATTGTCGAAATATTCGGGGTTCGTGCCGGACCCGCAATGATAAACGTCCTGAATCAAGGCACGGAAGAATTAGAAAAATTTACCGCCGCACTTGGCGACGTTGATGGTCTTGCCGCAAATATCGCCGAGACTCAGATGCAAGGCCTTAACGGGCAATTGATTAAACTACAATCTGCGTTTGAGGGCCTGATGATTGCGATTGGGGAAACAGGCCTATTGGAAGCATTGACAGAATTTGCCGAAAAGCTTACAGCTTGGGTCTCAGGTCTCGCCGAAGCAGACCCGGCAATGATTAGACTCGGATTAGTAATAGCCGGGGTAGTCGCGGCTCTTGGGCCACTTCTCATGTTATTGGGCCAAATCCTGACCGTGGCACCTGCAATCGGAGTAGCGTTTACCGCCATGACAGGCCCATGGGGAATTTTGGTCGCTGCAATCATCGCTGGAGTGGCTCTTATTGTTAAAAATTGGGACTGGATCGTTAGCGAGACCAAGTTCTTACAAGAAGAAGTCTTGAGATGGATGGAGCCGATCAAGGCTTGGTTCCTAGAAAACCTTCCTCTTATCAGGCAGACATGGATAACGATTCTTACCGCGATTCAGGATTTCTGGAACACATGGGGACCGACAATAATGGCGGCATGGAACGCTGTCTGGGAAGTTATTAAAGTCACAGCTTTTACAATCTGGGACACCATTAAGGCAGCGTTTGAAATCTTGTTTCATACCCTTGGCGGATTATTGGAAGCCGGGATGCACATCATTAATGGTGATTGGGACTTGGCATGGCAAGCTCTTCTCAACACTGTAATAGATATTGTCAATGATATTTATGAATGGTTCACTAAAATATTCAATGACATCGCGACTTTCACCGATGGGTGGAAAGATAGATTAATCGACCTGTTTTATAACCTTGGTGTAAGCCTCGTATTTGGCAGTATCGTTCCTGAAATGCTCGAAGCGATGAAAGCGGTTTGGTTCAAGACTTTAGAGGAAATCGAAGAAAGGATAATTCTTTTCAATAAAAAAATATCTGACCCGAAAGACCCCTTATTTATGGACGTGACCAAGGTCTATAATTTGTCGGAAAAAGAAGGTCCGGGTAAGCCGAGAAAAATAAGGGGTACTGGCCGCGAGCATCCGATTAAATCCGGCACCAGTGAAGTTATGGATTCTTTGAACGACGCGATCATAAAAGGATTCTCTAAGCTTGGACGCTCAATTGTCAGTGGCAATATTTCGAAAACGATCCAGAACATATTTAATGACCTAGGTAAGATATTAGAGAAACATATATCGACTAGAATCACGGCAAATATCGGGGGAGGCGGATTATTCGGCAGCATCGTCGGAGCCTTTGGCGGTGGTATCATTGGAGCAGGAATAAGCCTTCTCGGTGGTCTTCTCGGTGGGGGCAAGAAGAAAATGCCCGGTAGCGATATGAATAATTTAAGCTATACCTTCATCTCAAATTGGGAAGATTTCTTTCAGTTCGGCTTTACTCTTCCGTCCAGTTTTGTTCTGAGCGGTCGATCAGATAGACTTGCCGTAGACCCTCACGGTCGAGTCTTAGATTATTCGTTCGGCGGTTGGGAAAATGGAGAACATTTCGATTCATGACCCTAAGAATATGGACATATCAAACCTTAGACGCAGCAGGTGAACCCGTCGCTGCCGGGACTGGTTACGACCTTGAAATTTTCGACCTAGACGCGAAAATGAGCAATAATTTCATAATCCAAACGCTCCGCGACGGTCGAGATTTAACGATGCACGACACCAAGATACATTACGAAGTTAAGGGCGTTTTATCAATACCCACTATTTATATCGACGAACAGAGCGTGATTCAGTATCTTGGAGACTGGAGATATTTAGCGGCCAATTTCTATCATCACTACAAATATCACGATACGATAACGTTGTTTTTACGTGGGATTAATAATTCACCGCCAAAGGCCTATGTTTGCTACTTGACAGATTTACCAGTAGAAATCGCGGCACAAGCAACTCTGGACGATACGACACAGATGCATTTTTCGAGACAAAACGCGCCGCTCAATATGAAATTTGGCCTTGAAATAACCCTAAGCGGGGCTTGGTCAGACTGGAACGACGTAACCTCAGTTGTTTGGGAGTCACGAACATAATGGCTTGGACCTCTGCAATAGATACAATTATAGAAGACAACTTAGCAGTTGACCGTTCCTATACGCTAGAAGTAAGAAACGGTTATGAAGCCGCGATTGATGGCTCATGGACCGAGTTAAAAATAAAAAACAACGGATGGGGAATTGTAATTTCAGACGCTAATCCGGTCATTGGCAATGCGCGATACGACATAGGGGTTGATGATTGGGAATTATTCGAAGAATTTAATCATGACAATCCATTACAGCTTATGGCGGATTCGAGATTTTCATGTACGGTACAAACCTCATTGGGGCCAGAGACAGAATATCTGTTTCGTGGAACAATACGAACGCCACAAATAATCGACTCCAAACTGGTAGTTGAAGCAGTATGCCCGATGAATAAGTTACAAAAAGCCTTGGCTCCTACAGAACTTGAAGCAGATATCAACGGGCCAAATTCCAATGCGACGTTGCGCCATGATCCTACAGGAATCTATGACGATGCAGGGACTTATTATACCTATGAAATCGATCCAACAGCACCGGGCCAGACATGGGCAGAAAATATCTTTGGAACAAACCGTGCTTTCGTCCCCGGAGTATTTGAGGTAGAGATTCAAAACGGCCCATCATGGGACCCTGTTGCGGCATCAGAATTTATCGTTGACGAGCCTCTTGGATTAATACGATTTGCAAACGATCAGGGTGCTCTTGCAGTATTCAGACTAGTTGAAGTTTCGGTTTATATCGAGGGAACACTAGAACTTGCCGACGTAATAGAATATATGCTTTCATTGCCCGATGATTGTGTGTCACAGGGCTGCGGATTTACTGAGGCCCAATTAATTACCAATCTAACAGGCACCGTGACTTTTGTGAATGCACCGCCATATCTTACAGTGACGGGAGTGGGTACATTATTTACCACAGAACTTAAAGAGGGCGACAGGTTTGCGCTTCACAGCGTTTCTCCGGTACTCGCAATTGTCGATTCTATTACTAATGATTTCTTATTGACAATTAAATATCCATACGATCAAATCGGGGGTACCCCCGGAGCTTCTGGCGCGGCTTTTGTCTCAGGTCTTATGGAATCTGGCATTAATCTCTCGAATATTAAATGGCTCAAATGTGACGGTACGGCGGCAGAACTATACAGAAAGCTTCAAGAGAATTATGCCGATTCAAAGGGCTATAAGATTTGGTACGATCATGAAAATGATAAGGTTCGTGGACAGCAGGTAAGGGCATTGACCGCACCTGATCCCGATATTATAGACACTGGTCCGGTTTTAGAAAATGGTCTAAGACTCACTTCTACCACAGAAGATTTTGCCACAGCCGTCACAGTGACAGGAATAATTGGTCGGGCAAAAAATCTTATCACTGATCCAGCAGTAGTCTTGACAGCACTTGCTGAAATTGCAGGCTGGACGGTTCATGCCGGATCGGGGCCGATCACAGCACTTAACGACGGTGATTTATCAACCGAATACGCCGTTTATCAATCAAGTCCAGCCGCGGGATATCACGAATATGTAAAAATTGACCTTGGTGATATTTATGACCTGAGCCATTTTATTTTATATCGATGGTGGTCGAAGAATGTAAATAATTTTGCAATGGGCGTGACTCTATTAGGCTCGACAGATGATGTGGTTTATTCTCCACTTTCACCAGAAACGGTCGAGTTTGAGATGTTCTCTAACGAATCGCGCGATTTTGACCTAGAAGGAATCGCCACAGTGAGATATATCATAATAGAATGCAGGCCTTTCAAATGGGTGAGTTCTGGGCCTGAACGTTCAATAGGATTTTGGGAATTAATCATTTATGGCAGTCAAGAGATTTGCATCAGTGCTTGTATTCAAGGCGAAGTCGCTCATGGAACGAGACAATTAGGACTTGGTACCATTACCTTCAATGCAGGTGGTCCGCCTTGGACCGTGACGGGAGTTGGTACAAATTTTGGAGCCCCCGGCGAACCACAGGTCGGTGATTATATTGCACAAAACGGAGATTTGGATCACTGGTCCATTATTGAAACTATAAACGCGCCCACAGGTCCCAATTGTGTAGAACTTGTTTATCAAAACAACGGAACACTTCCATCAGGTCCGGGAGCCTTAGTTTTTTCAGACGGGACTGGTCCTTATACAGAGGGTGAAGGCGGACACTTCATCGGTGGCAGCACGGCAGATTCAGCATTTGTCAGAGATTATTATCCTCACCTAATCAAGAAAACGACAAATGTTGGACATACGACAAAACTGGACAATCAGGGAATAGTATTTACGGAAGCCCAAGCCCTTGATCGCGCCTATTTGATTCTTGACGAGGTAATAAGAATTTATCGTGACGTATCGACAAGACACGGTTTTGATCCAAGAATTAAAATATTCGACACGGTTCATGCCGTGGATGATTACAGAGCAACAGCGGATGAGGATTTATACTTTCTGGTTCAAAACATTTCGATGAACGACCGAAACACAGAACTATCAGGCACAGAATACGGTGCCGGAGTATTAGAATGAGTACTGGATTCCCTCCATATCGAAATAAGCGTAAAACTCTCGCGAGAACAATCGGCAGGATCGCGATTGATTTAATGGATTTCAAAGAAAAAGTATTCCAGCGATTTGACTCAAATGCTTATTCTGGTGGTTCTGCTTATACCGATCCCGATTCAGACGTTGGTTGTGCTTGTTGCGACAGGGCAGTTGTTGTTTCCCCGGACGATAATGGTGATTTCAGTTCGATTCAAGACGCGATAGATTTTGCGGTTACAGAAACTCCCTCAGCATCAGAACCATGGATCATTCATATCTGTCCCGGTGTTTATACAGAAAATTTAACAGGAGCAGATTTCGTCTCACTCGTCGGCCTTGGCACGAAATCAGACGGTGTGAGGGTCCAAGGAACATATGACTTTCCGGGTCAAGAAAGCTCGTTAGAAAATATAGAATTTAGGCCAAATGCTTCAATCGCAGTTCCACTTCTAACAGGTGGAAGCATTAATACAGATAAGCTGCACATCAGAAATTGTAGTTTTGTCGCGACGTATGACACCACCGCAGCACGTAGATTTATAGAACTTCTCTTTTCGAACGAATACATATTTGACGATTGTTATTTCGAAGTACGTCTTGGCGGCTCGGTGGTCGGTGCGCAGACTCATGAATTGTTCTATTTCGACGGGCCGACTACGGTCTATTTCAGGGACAGCGAATTTAAGATTTATACCGAAGACGATGATGATACATATAGAGTCTTTTCGTTAAACGCTGGCGATGTGGATTTCCGATTCTTTAACAATATAGCCTTGTTTCAGGAAGAAGACGTGGCTGGCAATACATCGACGGTTTTTTTCTACATTAACGATACAGGTGGTAATGAATATTTCGTCAAAGAAAACCACATTAAGATGTATCGAGTAAACGCTGGTGGGAATCATGTAATCTTCAATCTTGCCGGACTTATCGGCCATCAAATAATGTATAGTCATCATAATAATTACAGTTCTAACGCGACGGCTCAGAACGTTGGTGGCTTTGGAATTAATACGCTTTATATGTTTTATGACGATATTAATGATATTCCAATTCCCGGCCTTGCAGCTCCGGGTGCCGGAGTGTTTGAATTTATTGTCGCGAATGATGGCTCAGACGGCAGCTCGGAACACATCTGGGGGCCATTATCCATTGCCAATCCGCCAAGGGCCAAAGCATGTGTGCAAATAGCCCCGATAGTAATACCCGGTGTTGGTGCCGCACAAGTCGTTTTTGACGCAGTTCTTTATGATTCTCATTTTGTTGCGACCGGGACACAGTTCTATAATCCGGCAATAGGCACCTTTACAGTTCCGATAAATGGATGTTACCATATTACATCAACACTTGAATTTGATTTCCCACCCGGTCCAGCGGTTGATTTTACGATCCAGATATGGATAAATGGTGTGCCGAGAAAAGAGTTTAAAGACGATTTTCCCGGTCTTGCTCCTACTCTCACAAGGTCTATATCGGTCGATACGTATTTCGAACTATTAGCCGGAGACCTCATTACTTGTTGGGTGATATTAACAGCACCGGGAACTATCCTTAACGACATTTTAGGATTATATAGCACCATGTCTGTTCACAAGCATAGCTAATAAAATATTTACGGGGGAGTAATGGAACTAACATTTGTCGGTGAGATGATAAATAGGATTGGTATTCCTGTCACAGTATGCGCAGTAGCGATTTGGATCGCGATTCGCTCCTATTTGATTTGGGAGAAAAAAATATCGGTACAGCTTGACAAACAGGACAAGGACATTGAAAATATCAAGCATTGTGCAGAAAGAACGGTTGAGGTATTAATATTAATGGACAAGAAACAGGACAAAAATTGCGGGGCTTGCCATGACTTTCATGAAGAATTACGACATAAAATCTTAAACAGTAGCGGAGCGTGAAATGCTTCAAAAATTATTCGAACAGATTGTCAGAAATGGCAAGAAGTCCAAGGGGAACAAAAATGGAGACGTTAATCCGGCGAATAGCAAATGGGACGTATGCGAGAAATTGGATAGATTAAAAGAAAAGCTCAACGGCAAGGAACCGGATGAAAAAAATTTATTGCCGGAAGAATCATGTACGATATAGAATCAGAAGATAATAATCCTGTTTACGTCTTGATACATAATGATGATGGGGCAGGAACATGCAATGTTCGTTTCGCAGCGTTTAATAATGAGCAAGAAATGTTAAATGCCGATCACAATTATTCAGTTTTTTTCAAAGGAACAGAACAAGGATTCGAGCGGCATGTCGCTAAACAATTTGGCAATAAAAACACACAACACGAATGTTGGACATCTTGGATAAAATCCCGGATGATATAAAAATATAAGGAGACCGAACGATGGTACCTACTACTAGCATTAACAGTCTGATGGATATTGACGGATTTGATGATATCGAAAATATCATCGAAGCCCTGCCAGAACCAGTGCGAAACGCGATTGAGAAATTACGCGGCGCACATCGCATTTTCAAAATCTTCATGGGCCTATTGCCTCAAAAATGGAGAGGAACAATAGCAGGCCTTGAAGGTCGTCAAGTCGTTACCGCCCTGAAACTTGCAGAAAAAACCACGGGTAATAATTGGGACAACGAAATTACCCGAACAGCGGTCAAGAACATTCTTATCGGCCTATACGACCTTGAAGAAAACTGGCTACCCACATGGCCGCTTGAACCTGACGTTACAGAACTTGAGCCAAGCACCGGGGAACTCAATCCAGATGTGACAGAAGGTCCATAATTTCCGATAATGACAAAGCCCGTTCTGGATAATCCGATTGAATTCCAGCAATCGTTAAAGAAAAGGCCACGTATCGGAAATTATCGGGTAATTATTCCCATCGAATATAAGGGACGTCGCTGGAAAGCGGGTAGGACTGTACAGCTTCGTGATAAAACAGCGATTCCTCTTCTCGAACAGGGCAAAATTATTTTGTTGCCCAAACCCAAGTTTCAAGACGTTTTCGAACATGGCTTAAAACTACCAGAAAGAGTAGTTATTCTTGGCAGCGGTCCGCGAGGAAAACAGGGATATGACAAGATTGATGACGATGATTTTGTCATATCCCTTAACGGTGCTATTACTTGCCCGGTCAATACTACTCTATGGATGGCCATGGACCCCACGCTACAGGGCCAGAAATATTTCCGTGACCTGATGGAGTGGCATTATAATAATTATTACTTAACAGGTCATGACCTGACACAAAACAGCATCGGTCTCGGATATCCAATACCAGTGATGGAAAAATTAAGAGTGGCGCGTTATTTCCCGTGGGTAAGATGTACGTTTGAACTTAGAAAACCAGAAATGATGCGTGAGAATAACGTTGCTCCCGGAACGAATTATCTAAGGCCCGGTTGTACCGTTGCTGGTGCAGCGATACAACTCGCTTATCTCACCGGGAGTAAAAAAATCGCTTTATGTGGAATAGACATGTACGGTAATACTTATCACGACGGTTCGAGACATAAGCAATTGAAAAGAAAAGATAATCAATGGAGCACGGTTCCAGTTTTTAATTCTCTAATGAGACATCTAGAAAAATTGGGCCTAAGCTTTACCACTTTATCAGCGACAAAATTGGACGTTAAGCATGAGTAAAAAAAACAAGGAAGTGGGAATAGCAACACTAGGATTTAATCCATGGCTCAAGATGCATGCGATTTGTAACGCGCTTGACCAAACCTATAACCCAAAGGTATTGCATCTATTACACCAGCCACCGTTTCCGCCCGAATTGATACATGATAGTTTTATCAAGATTGTCGAACATAGAGTGAAGGGTAATTGGCCAGCAATATGGTTTTTCAAAATGAAACTATTCATACGCCGCTGCAAATCGCCTTATTTCGCGATTATGGATGAAGATGATCGTTTCGAGCCGAGATATTTGGAACATGCCCTTGCTCCAATTATTAATGGTGCTCCGTTTGCTTGGAACCTAAACAATATAATCGTTAAGAATTTAGTCACTGGCAAACATAGATACCCTATGTTTAAGTTTAAAAAATATCGCTCAGGTATTGGCACACTTGTCGGACAGACAAAAGAACTAGCCGTGGCGTTTGATAAATTAACAAAAGAATGCCCCAGAGGATTGACCAGAAATGGCGGTGGTCCGGTGGATGCTTTATTGAAAAGAATCATAACAAGAATGGGCGTCGTTAATCATAAGGGTTGCAGGAGATATTTTTATCACATGAATACAAATACCAAGGGCGATAGGGATAAGCGAGAGAACGTGGATTTTGGCTGGAACGAAAGAATATTGCCGGGGAAGTTCAAGGGCAAGAAGCGGAAGCGATGAAAATCCTACTTGGAAATCATACTCTTTTAAAACCGCGTGGCTCCGAGATATGGACTTGGACAATCGCGGAATATTTAAAAATTAAGGGTCATGACGTAACGATCCTTACAAACGAAGCAGGAGATTTCGCTACGGAATATTTATCAGACCTAGAAATAGTCACCGATGTTACGGGCAGAAAATTTGACCTTGGAATAATAAATCATTCGAGACATTTAAATGACTCAGGTGCAATCGATGTTGAAAAAGCAATATTAGTCAGCCATGGCCGATTAACAGATATTGAGCGTCCACCGCTCAAGTTTCATTGTCCACATCGACATGTCAGTGTTTCTAATGAGGTCCGTTCACATTGGTTAAATAATAATAAAATAGATTCTGAGGTCATCGTTAATCCGGTTAGAAAAGATTGGTTTGAAATCGATATGAGTAAAGGTCCATTGAATACCGTGGTTTGTGCGAATCATCGACATCATGCCCCGGAACGAATGATTAACGCTTTCGTATCAAGGGGAATAAGATTTATCAGAATAGAGACTGGATTTTCGCAGTCTGAAATAATGCGATTGTTTTCTATCGCGCAACTAGTCATTGGAACAGGTCGTTATATTTATGAAGCAATGGCGAGTGGTCGTCGTGTAATTATCGCTGATTCCAAACACGGCTTAGGCTATGTGACTGAAAACAACTATAACAATCGTGTCTGGTATAATATGACGACGAGGAATCCAAAAAGAATCGTTCCAAATTGGGACGTATTAATAGAAAAATGCCTCAAGCATAATCCCGGTAAAATGAGACACTTAGCGATGAGCAATCACCACGTTTCCAAAATCGTCGGAAAATTCTTTAAAATTCTAAACGAGAGATAACGATGTTGGTTAAATTAGACGTCACAAAAATAAATAAATTCGAATGTCCCATGCCGATAGAAATATTTCGCAAGCTCTATCGACAACGTGCGCTTCAATACGAAGACGCTCAATTACTATGTACGATTATTAAGAAGTTACGACCATTGGATATATTGGAACTCGGCACCTTCATTGGCCTGAGTGCCAAGGTAATGAATATGGCTCTTCGTGAAAATGGTTACGGCAATATAATATCGGTGGACCTTTGGAGCCAAGGCGAAATGTTCGCTGGTCCCGGTAGCCCTAAAATGGGTCAAGTATTTACTCCAGAAGACCTAAAGAATATCTCGTTAGTGACAAGTGACGAGATTGAATATTTAGAATCATTACCAGCACAATGCTTCGATATGATTTTTGAAGACACAAACCATGCTGCTCGCATGTTAATGAAGGCCGTACCACTTATTGAGCGAGCGTTAAGGCCCGGTGGTATTGCTTTATTTCATAACTCTGATTGGGAATCGGTCAGGATGGGAATGGACCTAGCCGATGTTTCTGACCGAATAATAGACCTTTCAAAATATAGCAATGCAAAGATTCTTATGCTAAGAAAGGAATAACAATGAATCTTAGTCCCAAATACGTATTTATGGCTGGTGGCCGTGCTAACCGTATGGGCCGTGGAGTTAAATCAGTCGATAAAACCAAGGGCTTAATGAAAATTCCAACTCCGGATGGTAAAAGCGAAGAGACATTGATCGGACGCACATTGAGACTACTCCGCACGATTGAAAAGTTCGACGATTCTGAGATATTATTTTGTGTCGGGTATAAAAAAGAACTGGTTGAAAGTTCTTATCCGACGAGCCAGTTTTTGACCACTTACGATCCGGATGATCCTCAAGATTTAGTCCCTGCACTTCTCGACCTTGTCGAAGCTACGGACGATTCACAAAACCTAGTCATATTTCTGGCCGATGCGGTTTGGTCGAAAAAAGCATTGATACATTTCCTCAAGGTCCGCGAGGACGCTTCGATTGTTCTATATCACGGGAAGAAAACTGATTATAGCGATATCTATGCGATTGGAATTAACGGTGGTCCCGGTCGGGAAATGATTCGTATGGTCAATCGAGAAATATCACTTCCTGTAATCGCGGGAGAAATCCGATGGAAGGGTCATGATAAAGTTCCGATTAGATTTAGCCGAGCTTCAACGATGGAACAATGGTTAGATTTAAACAAGATTCGGGGCAAGGCAAGAATTTACCAATCTGCTGCTGTAGATGACATAGATTGGGACGTGGATCATTCTAAAATATCACAGGGCATCCTGAGAGGCGTTTACGGTCCTGATTAAACTTAACTACATATTCAGTGATATGAATATATGGCCCAAAGGGAGTGTTTTTCATATTCAGTGAACAATAGTTTATCGAGCAACATATTCAGGGACGCGGATGCAATATTAAAAGGACGCGGATAACATATTCAGGGACGTGAATATAATGTTTAAGGAGACTGGAGCTAAAAATGAGATGGGACATAATTAATCGTGTAATTTCTACAATCGGAGCAACATCATATTTAGAGATTGGTGTTTTATACGGCGATACTTGGCGGCGAATAAAATGTGACTATAAAGTCGGCATTGATCCGATTATCACCAATGAAATGATCGGTGAAAAGGATATCCACGAAACGACCAGCGATCAATTTTTTAGTTGGAATCAAGAATATTTCGACGTGATTTTTATCGACGGTCTCCACAAATACGAACAGGTCCAGCAGGATTTGGAAAATTCATTGAAATTTCTCAACGACGATGGGGCTATTATCCTTCATGACACGATGCCACCCGACGCGAGGTATGCAACAGAAAAACCGACCCTAATATCTAAATCCGGTAATCCTCTTTGGTGCGGAGATGCTTGGCGAATATTCAGTTGGCTATGCAAACAGTCCGATTTAAACTACTGGACAATAGACGAAGATTATGGCTGCACTGTTGTTTTAAAACGTCCAAAAACAGACCGGGGAATGCATATCGATAACTGGACGTATTATTTCCCCAATAGGTTGAAGGTGGGCCGCGTCGTTACGTTAAACCGCCTTATCGAAATATTAAATGATGCCACGCGATTTATTTAAATCTAATTTCCGGTGTCCGGAACACATAACAATTCTGGGTCCCGGACCTAGAGGTAAGGCGCATTGGGACGAAATTCCAGCAGATAGTTTTGTGATCGCTGTTAACTATGCAATAACAATTCCTGTGAGGATCGATGCTTGGTGCGTCGCAGATTGGTGGGCAATAAAAACTCCTTGGTTCAAAAAAGGCTTATCTCGACCACAAATAATCAGGTTCTTTTCACAAGGCTTGCACCGTAAATCTAAGGCAAAATGTAACTATACGTTCCGTTTTGTTCCACGATTCACGCCACACAAATATTTACCAGTTCCAGAAATGTTTAAGCCAGACGGAACGGTAGCTGCTATAACGATGGAACTTGGAGCCAGATTTGGAGCAAAAAGAATCTCGCTTTGTGGCATTGATATGAGCGGTGCTAAGTATTATGACGGGAATGAAAGCAAATCAGAGACTTGTCCCCATGGCGAAATATGGGCTTACGTCCCTTATGTAAACAGCCTTATAGAATATTACACGCGGCGAGGCGTCACATTTAGAAGTGTTTCGGAAACCAAACTAAGCTGCGATCCTTTATGATGCTAATCACGGATACAGATTTATTAAGGCATGAAACGGTTTATATCGTTGGGTCGGGTCCCAATGGTAAGGAATATTACGACTCGATTCCAAAAGGCTCGATTGTAATGGTTTGTAACAAGGCAATCATGACCCCTATCGATGCAAAGTTCTGGATTTGTGAAGATAGTTCGATTCCAAATAATCAATGGTTTCACGACAACTTAGACAGGGATGTTTTAAAAATATTCAGCGATTCAATCGCCGCAGAACATCCGGCAGATTATGGGTTTAGACATAAGTCAATCTGGAAATTTAACAATCCGGATTTTTGCCACGGTTCTACATATGGTGGAGCAACTGTTTGCTGTCGCGCGACTCAACTCTGCGCGATGAGTGGTGCCAAAAACATAATTCTGATCGGGGTCGATATGAGTGGCAATTATCATTTCGACGGTTCAGAAGGAGATTGCCAAATAGAGATACGTCGCAAGGGCAGGTGGTTGCAAACAAAAGCGTTTGATGATATATTGATTTGGCTTAAAAATAATTTAGGCTGTAGGATTGTCTCGATGAGCGAGACAGAATTAAAACTAGCGCGACATAAAATCACCTGAACCCATTTCAGTGTTGCCCCGGTACTCCCGGCGGGGCAATTAATATTATAGTACAATAACAATTAATAAATAGTCATATTATTGATATTGCAAACCCTATACAACTATCATGCCAAAATGCGGTTTTTACCCATTCAATAATTTACATCCAAAACTAAGCTAAAATATTTGCGCCAATGCTACCAATTGATGAAAAACTCGTCGGATTTAGGCGATAATTTTCCGGGACCGCTTGTTACAGCGCGTCTCAGCGCGTCTCATAAAGATTTCAAAACTGAAACATATCCATACCTAAAAATAGGATTTACAAAAAAAAACGAGAAAAATCGTTTTTATCATAAAAGAGAGAGAATTATAGAATAGATAGCAATAACGACATCTACTCATTTAATAAATTGCAATGCAATAAAAATATGGCATAATGCAATAATATACTTGACATAT
>Ga0180438_10003319_pt1 | contig 24461 bp, 24 predicted proteins | sample SS_ome_12_FD_132455 | JGI IMG/M metagenome (GOLD analysis project Ga0180438, IMG submission 132455) | Hypersaline lake sediment archaeal communities from the Salton Sea, California, USA - SS_3_D_2 metaG | ecosystem: Environmental > Aquatic > Non-marine Saline and Alkaline > Hypersaline >... | reverse complement strand
GTGCTGTTAGTGGTGTTATACCCGTTGCCCGAGTCGCCGGTTTGGAGGCCAGCCCGAGTGGAGGCCGTGAATCCGGTCGATTGGTACATCGCAACATGGTTTGGGCTGCTGGTCGCCCATCTCCACTGAACGTACAGGTTGCCCTTACTAACCGCGCACTGGCGACCGCTATCAACCGTCGAGATCGTCTCATCGACAGTCCAGCCACTCAGCCCACCAACATACGTCAGCAGGGCAGCAAAGAAGTCTTCGAGGTCCGTTGCGCTTCCTGTGGTCTCAGCCATAGATCAAGTCTCCCGGAGGAACTGGAAACCGTCAGTGTTCCGATAGGTGCCGTTTGCAAACGCCCGGTATACCGTTCCGTTGTCGGTGAGGGTGTCTTCAGAGGTGACGGTGGTAGCTCCGCTCGCACAGGCCCAGTAAACGCCGTCGAGTTCGCCTACGATGCCGACCTCTTCGGTGACTGCGTTACTGAGTATCACTGTCGCCGGGACCAGTATCCGTTTCTCGCCCCCCGTATCGGGCGTCGGCATGAGAATATGCTCAGGGATGGCTGAGTACGAACCGGCCTGTTGGATAAAGCTGCCCCAGCCGACCATTCCGTTGCCGACGTTCTCAGCTACGATCTTCACATCAGGTCCAGCATCGTTCTCAGGCTGGCCGACAGGATAGACGACGTAGATACTTTGACTGGACTTGGATGAGGATCCGGTGGTGTATCGCTGGTTCATCACCGGCTTCCAGTTGCCATCGTTGTGGCGATAGAAGCCAGGACCATCTCCGTTAGCAGGACCAATCGCCCAGGTCAGCCCAGACATCTGGTACGCCGGGTCGTTGGCGTTCCACGCCTTTTCCTCATCAGCCATTGACCCGGCCACATAGATGGGGTACGGGTACTCAGAACTCGTACCAAAGGCGTTCAGCAGTCCAAGATAGCAGCTAGAGTACCGAGGCGTAACAGTGACGGTGTTATAGAGCTTCGCCATGACGATGATTCGTCGAGTAGTGGCGAAGAACCAGTAGTCGATCGCGGTGCCGTCGTTGTCCTTTAGGTACATCCCCGCAACGTCGATGCTGGTTCCGGTCGTGACGCTGCCGTCCGATGCACTGACCGCATTCGGGTTGATGTTCGGCTGCTGCCACCATCCCAGAGCACCGTTGTAGGAAGTGGCCCCAAACAGCAGCCAGTTCTTTCCGGTGTTCACGCCATCGACGACGCTGTAGGTTCGCACACCGACGTAGGTGTTAGTCGTCGTCTCTTCCCACCAGACCACTCGCTCCGTCGAGGAGTCGAGAGTGGCGTCATCCAGGTTCTTCGTCCAGTTGCTCACCTCCATCGTCAGATCGAAGGTGGCGCTGGAGCCGGTTCCGCCGGTCACTGCGTTCGCAGTCAGGGTCGGATCTACGCTGTATGCACCACTATCATAGATCCGCGCCCCGGTGATCTCGCCGCTGCCCCCAACGCTGGTCACGATGATCCTGGCCGCCTTCGTGGACGTGCCGCCCGCGACGGTCAGGATGTCGTCTACGACGTAGCTCGTACCGGCTGCGTTGATCGAGATCGTCGCAACATGGTCGCCCGTGATGAACTCGTCGAGCTTGTCGAGGAGATCCTTGTAATCGGTAGAGGTGCCTCGGGATAGTGCCATATCAGCCCAGTGTACCCAGTTCTTTCTGGATCAGGGATCGGTTCTTCCTGATCTGGTTGAGGATGATCTGACCGCCTTCGGACGTATCCATCGCGCTTCGGGCGGCATCGGGGGAATCGACGTTGACCACCTGGACGTTTACCTCGGGGGCCGGTGCCTGGACAACCGTGGTCTGCCCTTGGGCAGAGCCCGCAGCGGCGAGAGCGCCGATCGTCTGGTCGGTCGGAGTAATACTACCCGTCTGGCCGGGCGTGAACAGCTCGGGACCTTCCTCACCGACGATGAATGGCTTGTTCGCCATCGCCATAGTAGATCCGTCCGCAGCCGCGCCCACGTTCGCCAGATCCCCGAAGAAGGAGCCCACCGGGCCTCCGAGTCCCGAAGCGGCCTGGAGAGCCTGGAGAAGCAGCAGGCGCGACACGAGCCGGGCGATGTCCTTCAGGATGCCGCTGGCGAAGTCCCGGAAGGTGACGGATCCTCCGGTAGCGAAAGCCACCAGGGCGTCCTCCGCAGCCGAGAATGCGTTGACGAAGGCGCTTTCGGCCAGCGAAGCCACGTCATTCAGCGACTCCGAAACTTTCTGCATCCCGGTCACGAGGCCGTCGGAAACCGTAGTGCCCAGCTCGGCTTGCTCCAGCTTCACATTACGAAGCCCCTGCTCGTACTGCTCCAGGGTCAGGAACCCTTGGGCAAACGCCTCGCGGATCAGGGCCTCCTTCTCGACAAGCTCTTGGCCCACCGGGATCAGCTCCCGCTGAAGTTCCAGGAAGCGAGAGAGCTGATCGTTCCTGGTGATGAGCGCAGTGATCTCTTCCTCTTGCTCGGCGCTGACTCCTGAAAGCCCAGCTTCGGCGAGCTGTTGGTTGAGGTTCAGGATCTCGCGCTGAATGTCCGCCTGTAGCTGTCCTTGCGTAAGGGCCGTTTCCAAGACGGTCTGTTCGTTCTGAAGCTGACCCAGCAGCTTGCCGACCGCTTCCGCCTGCTGGGCGGCAGCGGCAGCGATTAGCTGGCGCTGCTCTACCTCTTTGGCTCTGCGCTCCTCGGCCTCTCGGGACTGAGCAATAAGTTCGGCGTCAGCGAACAGCCCGCCCACAAAGCCCAAGACGGGGTTTGCGTTGAAGGCTTCCGAAAAGGCCAGTGCCGCCGTGTCGCCGATCTCTGCAAAGGTCCTCCCAGCGGGCTCCTCAAGTCGAGGAATGATCTCGTTGAAGAAGTTGTCGTCGAAGTTCTCTTTGAACTTTCCACCCAGATCGCTGGTGGCGTCCTCGAACGCGCTACCGATGGCTCCTGCTGCCTGCACAGCCAAGTCCTTGGCTCGACCGAAATCACGGGAGAACAGCGCGTCGAGTGACTGCCCGAACAGGCTAACGGACTTGCTGACTCCACCGATGAAGGTGGTAAGAATACCGGCTCCCGTCTTGACGATCGCCAAGATAGTTCTCGGCAGGAACTCCAGAGCCGACGCGGCGAAGTTGACTGCTTTTCGGAAAGCGCGGTCGAAGATGTCGGGGATGTCGAGGATGATGGAGCCGATAAAGGCAGCCACGCCAGCAACAATGCCAGCCAGCACGTCGAAGATCGAAGCGATGAACTCGATCGCAGTTCGGAAGTCAAGCGTTAGGCCGCCCAGGAACTCCTGCACGACATCCAGTGCCGGGCCGAACGTCCTGTCGATTGACTCAAGGATGAACGCGAAAGCCCCGGACACTTGGTTGCCGAATGCTGTAAAGACATCGCCCAGCGTGGCAACCGAGTCTTCGGCCAGCTTGATTCGATCTCGGAACACGAACAACGACGTGATGATCGCCGTAAGGGCGACGAACAGGGCACCGATTGGGTTAGCTGCAATCGCAGCCGTCAGCGCCCGGACACCGGCTCGGACCTTGGCAAGCGATCGAGTGAAGATGTTGGCCTGTGCGTTGGCGGCAGCCGTGGCACTGGCGAGCCGAGTTTCGGCAGCCGTCTGCGCCGTGGCCGCAGTAGCGGCAGCCTCGTGTGCCGCTGCAAGTCGAGTCTGCGTGGCCTGAGCGGCAGCCGAGGCATCCGTCACCGCGCTCGTCGCAACCGCAAGACGGGCCTCTGCGGCAGTGGCTTGTTCAGTGGCGACTAGGACGCCCCTGCGTGACGCAGCCACGTTTGCGTCCGCGATGGCGACACGGGCTCGAACGTCAGCCAGCGTGCCCGAGAGCGGGATATTGGCCCGGTCGGCCTCGGCTTGTGCTAGACCGGCTTGCGCTGCCTGTAGGTTCGCTTGAGCCCCAAGGACTTGGATGTCTATCTTGGCCTGTTCCGCCGCTAGTCTTTGGACGGCGGCGGCAGATGCCGCTACATCGGCTTCGGTACTGGCGACTGTCGCCTGGGCTTTTTGGACCTCTGCACCAGCAGCCGTCAATGCGGCAGCCGCCTGATCTCGATCAAAGATCGCCTTTTGCCGGGCAGCTTCCGCCGATCCAAGGATAACCACCCTGCCTGCCCTCGCAGCGGCCCGTAGCTCGACGAACGCCTGAATAGTGGGCGCTAGTCGCAGAGCACCGAATGTAGTGCCCAGGACGACAAGGCTGCGTACCAGCGCGTCCACATTGTTGCCGACAAAGCGGATCGCAGCGCCAAGACCACGCAGGAGACCAGTTCCTTCGTTCAGCTCACCGAAGAAGACGGTCAGGTTGTTACGCAGCACAGTGAATGACTGCGACAGCGTGGGGATCGTCTTGGCGAAGTTCTGCTCTAGCTCATCCTTGGCGTTGCGGAACGCCTCGATGATCACCTCGCCGGTAATCTTGCCTTCTGCGCCGAGGGTTCGCAGCTCGCCACGAGTGATACCCAGCTCCTTGGCAATCACGTCGGCCACGGCGGGAAGCTGCTCTAGCGTCGAACGAAGCTCATCGCCGCCCAGTCGGTTCGCAGCGATACCCTGTGAGAGCTGGATCAGACCGTTGTTGGCCTCTTTGGCCGACGCGCCCGACAGGATAAGGGCTTGGTTGATCGACTTCACAATCCCCAGAAGATCGCCGCCATCAACTCCCAGCTCGCGGGTAGCCAGACCAAGGCGCTGGTACAGGATCACCGTACCCTCGAATGCGGTACGGGTCTGGTTCGCTACACCGAGTAGATCGCGTGTGGTCTTGACTAGCTGCTGCTGCTCAGGCACAAGCAGCCGCAGACGGTTCTGAAGGTCCGTCAGCGAGTCCGCAAAGTTGACGATCTCCTTGATGGCGAAGCCCACCGTCAAGAAGGCGAACGCCCTCTTCAGGGCCGTCTGCACCCGGTTCGCCGAAGTCTCTACACGCCCAAGCTGGCGCTCGACAGCCTTCCCGCCTTGGGTGGCTCCCTTCGGGTCGATGATGACGTTGATTCTGAAATCGGTCATCTGGGCTTCGGTTGCTTCACTTTGTTGCGGCCAACGGGAACTTCAGGCTGGGCGTTGGACCTACGCGCCCTTGTTTGCTGGTCAGCCGACCATTCGACGTATGCCGAATCCATGTGTCGAATGACGGCTTCAAACAAGGGCAGTATACCCGAGTTTAGCCCTGCCTCATAGGCGTACTCTAGGATCTTGCTATGGGGGATTGGACCCATCGCAAAACCGATCGACCGCTCAGTGGTGAGCCGCCAGAACGCATTGTGATAGAAGAGATCCCAGCTCTCCAGATCCGGCTCGTCGCGGAACCACTCTGGAAGGCTTTTGTAGGGGACGCCGCGCTCTATCAGCGTGTCGATCGAGTGACCGTCACGCTGATAGCGCAGCTCCCATTTCAAGTATCGCACCAAGCGGTCTTGGACCGCTTCGATGTCTTCCGCCTCTAGTGCGTCAGGATCGAAAGTTGTGCAGCTCGTTGCAGTATGCCCTCAGCTCGTCGAACTCGTCGATCGGAAGCTGGGACAGCAGCTCGCGGGCAGCCTCTTCGGAGTAGGCGACCTCTTCCCCGGTGGCGTCGTCGATCCAGCCGCCCCAGTTGCCCGTCAGGACGAACTTCGGATACAGCTCCCGGTCCTGGTCCCGGTTCTCTTCGAGCATCCGAGCGTCGATCTTGCCCTTGGTCAGACGGCGACGGTTCTTGGCCTGCTGGGCCAGTACCGCGTTGATGTAGGGGCGGTTGACCTCGCCAACAGGGCGAACCTCGATCCACGGCACCATCGTCGAGCCGTCCTCCAGCTCGAACTCCAGCGAGAAGAACTCGTAACGGGCGGTGGACTGCCGGGTCACTTCCTCGGAACCGGCGAGATTGCGAAACTTCATAGTGGGGTATTGTTGTGTTTGAGGGTAGCGGGGCGGACGCCCAGTGCGCCCGCCCCCTCAGTCTAGCTCACTGCGGGACAGTCGGGAAGAGGCTGATCCCGATCGAGGTTCCCAGAGTGGTGTCCTGGAAAGCCTGACCGCTCAGGTTGACCAGAACCGACTCGTTCACCGGGAACTCCTTGTCGCCGCCGCCCAGCGTCATCGAGGGGATGTCGAAGGCGATGGCCCCATCACCGTTCTCCAGGATGAAGTCCATCGTGACGGTCGTGTTGTTACGAACGGCAGAGGTCACATCGGAGTTGGTGAAGAGAACCTGGGCTTCCAGGTCCACCTGGAAGATACCCGTGTTCAGGGCGAACGCGCCCAGGGTTCCCAGGCACTTCTCGGGCGAGACGTTGTTGTTCAGCGTCAGCGTCACGTCCTTGAAGCAGGTGGTCAGGCCCGTGGTGTCCTGGAGCAGTCGCAGTCGAGCGATGTCCGAGGAGGTGTTGAACGCGGTCGTCTGGACCGGATCAAGGGCGCTGGAGGCACCCGACTTGCGGGTGGTCGTGGGGACCTCGGTGTCCGTGCCCACGAACCCGAAGGTCACGGTGGACTTGTCGGCCAGAGGCAGGGCGATAGCCATCGTGTTAGCTCGGTTGCCCTTCGAGTATTCGTACTCGTCCGTACCGATGCTGTCGAGGTCCGGGTAAGCGGCCTCGAACTGGAAGCTGCGCTCCAGGAAGTCAGCGTCGTCCACGGCCACGTTCTTCAGGAAGCGCCCGAACAGCAGGTCAACGGTGTCGCCCGTACCCGCGTCGTTGACGATGCCCGAGGTGAGCTTGTCGAGAGTCAGCGAGCCAGAGGCGACCGCCGTGACTCGACCGTAGCCCGAACCGCTCGTCGAGAACGAGGTGCCCGCCGTGAGGCCGCCAATGTGAACGAACTGACCAACCGAGATGACGGTGGTGAGGTCGATCGGCCCAGCGTAGGTCAGCGTTCCGGTCGAGCCCGACACGCCGGTAAGGGCGAAGTCGCTGGACTGCCCACGGATACCGGCGGTCTCCAGCGTAGCGTTGGAGGGCGGCGTCTCGGTGGTGAGGTCCGTGCTCACGACGACGGTGGTGGCGGTGGCGGACGAGACTTCGTGCAGGCCGTTGTTGGCCGCGTTGGTGAAGCCTCGCGTGAAGACCAGTTGCTCGGCGGACAGCGTGGGACCCGACGGGACCGTGAAGGTCTCGGTGGTTCCGTCAACGGCTGTCGGGTTGCCGATGGTGTCGCCCTGGAAGTTGGCAAACACGAAGCCCTCGGAGAACGCGATAAAGGCGTCCAGCGTCAGGTCGTGCTCGAACTCAGCGGCGGACTCCAGATCCGTGACGGTGCCTTTCTTGCGGCCACGGTCCTTGGAGATGGGCTCTCGGGCGACGGTGGTGATGGTCGCACCGAAGGTCGAAATGTCGTTGGGCTCAAGCAGATACCAAGTAGTACCCGCAACGCCTAGCGAGGTCTCGATCGTGTATGCGAGCGAGATGTTGTTGGTTTTTACGATTGCCATTGTTGGGCTCCGGGTGGTTATTTGGTTTCCAGGTACTTACCAAAAACTTCGACGTTGAACTGTCGGGACTTGTCGCCATCCCTGATAGGCAGCTCGGTAATCACTCCGTCGTTCAGATACGCTTCGGGATCGAGGCGGACTCCCTCGAAGATCGCCCGAGCTGCTTGCGCGTAGGTGGCCCCTGTCTTCATGCCTCCGGTCACGGGGACGAAGACCTGGACAAAGATCGAAAAGTCTCTTTCGTACTTTCTATCTCCTACAGCTCCTAGAGACGTTTGACCGCCTCCGGTGTTTCTAACGCTCAGTCGAGCCCACTCGATGTCGGGGGCAGGCTCCGTGAACGGATGACCCTCGTAATGCACATAGCTCGTGGACGACCAGTTCGCGTAGAACCGATCATACACTGCCTTTCGCACTTCTTCAGGAGTCATCTGGTGTTAGTAACTGTTTGCCGCACCGCTGCGAGGATTGAAGCCTGGACGTAGCCAGCAGGCGCTTGCTTCGAGCTGCCGCTGTTCAGTTTCTCGATGTACGGTACGTTGTTGGTCTGATGGATGGTTGGGCCGGTGCGGTAAGCAGTGACGATCTCGGCAAGCCCAGTTTGCTGGACTCCGGTGTTCAATCGCCCTGCTTCCGCATCTTCCCTTGTTCCTGCCGTGCCCTCGAAGGGGGATCCGATGTTGGGCACCCAGTTAGCTCGTGCCCAGCCCGTGTCTACCGGAGTTCGCTTGATGAGTTCAGCGTTGATGTTCAGCGCGAGGCGCTTGATGAACTTCGTGGTGAACGCATCGAGGTCACTGACGACGACACGGACTGAGCGACTAGCCATCAGTCGAGATGGTCCTCCCCATACTCGGGAGTCTCGACCTCAAGCTCCTCTTCCTCTTCTTCGAGGATCGGAGCCTCTTCGATCACTTCTTCAGGCTGCTCGACCGCGCAGGCATCGCCTTCGAGGGTGCCAATGCACCCCTCTCGCCAGAGCTTGTCCAGGCGATGACGCGGCACGTCCCTACGAGCATCGAACACGCCACCGGCCTCATACACCCGTCCGCCATAGCGGAAGGTGCAGAGGACGGCGAACGAGCGCACGCGGTAGGGAGCCCTGCGGTCAGAAACAGACATCAGGCAACCGCGTTGATGAGGATCGAGCCCAGCTCGGGGGCGATGACCTTCTGGTCGTACGCCGATTCGATCTCGATGCGGCGCGACGAGGTGTGCGGCATCTCGAAACGCTTGACGCGAGTACCAGCAGCCGAAGCACCAGAGAAGCCCTGCCACGCGAAGGTGTAGCCCGCCGAGGGGGTGTAGCGACCCGGACGCTCCGGGACGTACAGCATCAGCAGGTTCTTCCCGTACAGGAAGTCGAAGTCATCGGTAGCGCCCTCGACCGCCGCGTTGTAGATCGCGGACGGAACCAGGATGCGATCGACCTCAAGCAGCTCGGCAAGGTTCTGCTGGAGAACCTTGGCCGGGCCGCTGGTCTGACCACGGTTGAGGCGGTCAACGAGATCCGGGTGGTTCTTGAGCTGCTGCCACACACGCGGACCCATGACGATGGTGTTCGGGGCGAAGCCCGTGTTCTCCATCATGTCCACACGCTTGGACTCCAGGAGACCCAGAGGGTCTGAGTCGGCGTAGTCGCTGAACTGGTCGGTGCCAGTAAGCGTCTGCTCATTGTCCCAGATGCTCGCTCCGAAGAAGGTGCTGGCCCAGTTGCGGTCGCGGTTGATGCGAGCCGCCTGAGCGAGAAGCATGGTGGCCTCAAGATCGAGATCCACCTCCTCGTCAGCGTTCTCCTCCGTCTGCTCGTCGATGTCCACAGCAAGGCTGTAAACGTCGGCGAAGTACGGAGTCGTCGAGGTGCTGTAGCCGATGGTGCTCGACTCAGCGCCCGGAGCACGCTTACCCATCTCGTCTCGCTGGAACGAGCCGCGATCGTAGGTGCGGTACAGGTCAGACTGCTTGTTGACGGGAATCACCGGGAACACGGAGTCCGCGATAAAACCCTCTTCGGACATGACCGCAACGCTCATGTTGGTGAGCGTACGGTCAACGTGAACGGCGCTGGGAGTCGGCTGCGCCTTCGTAACCGGCTTGTTGAAGTTCATTGTGGTTTACCTCCAGGATCAGGCGAGGATGTGCTCGCTGAGAAGCAGCACTTCGATGATCTCGCCAGCAGCGGAAGCCGCCTGGAGAGCAGTGCCTTGGACATGATCGCCCGAAGCCGCAGCGATGGCGCGGCCCGAAGCGTCGGACTGGACCTTGGCGTCCTGGGACACAGCGGCCCCAGCGACAACCTTGACGATTTGACCGTCGCCGGAAGCGACCTCCACAGCCTTGCCAGCGGCATCGGCAGGGGTGATCAGCACACCAGCGCAGGAGCCGCCAGCGGTGTCCTGTTGGACAACCTGACCGCTCGACAGCTTGACGAAACGGAACTGCGCGGAAGACAGGTCAGCACCCGCCTCGAACGTGAAGCTCCGCTTTTTGTTCATGGAAGCCATAGTGGTTTCTCCTTGGTTTTCAGCGGGTCTGAGCGTAAAGGGAACGACCCTCGGCGGTGCTCAGGACCGCGAAGAGAGCCTTATCGGACGACTCACCAGTCTCTTCAGCACGCTTGCTGACGAGATCGGCGAGCTTGGACTCGGCATCAACAGCCTGAGCCGACTTTGCAGCGGTCCCGAGGGTCTGGAACGCGGCACTACCGCGCTCGTTCGCAGCCTTCAGGATCTCGCCCACAGCGCCACGGACGGACTCATCAGTGATGGTGTCCACCGCACGCAGCAGGGCCATCTTGGCAACATCGTCGCCAGGAAGATTCTCCAGCTCCGACTCAGCACGCTTCGCAAGCAGCTCGTCAGCGCGAGCGGCTTTCTCGACGGCCAGTTCACGGGTGGCCTCATCGGCTTGCTTGGCAAGACGAATCACCAGATCACCCGCGCTCTTGCGGATCTCAGTCCCGTCGATGCAGGTGTAGGCGACCGGATCGGCCTCCTGCGCCTTCTCGACAAGGCGCTGACGCTCCTCATCGGACTTGGTAACGAAAGCATCGCGCTCCTCACCTTCGGCGAGGTCATTGGCGAACTCCTTTTGGGCGTCGGTCAGTTGACCGTACGCCTTGGCGAGCTGCAACTCAGCCTTGAGGGCGTCAAGCTGCTCATCGACCGCCTGCTCGCTGACGGCATCGGTTTGTTTGGTCATGGTTTCTTCCTCAGTAAGACCTTTGGAACCGGCATCAGGACCGGCGGAATCAGACGATTGGGTCATGCTAACTTGATGGGTATGCCCATCGGCCATGCCGATAGTGACCTCCCCATCATCGTTGAGAACCCACGGATGATGATGACCCATCTCGTCATCCGGGGCGTAGTCGTGGGTGCTCTGCCCACCCTGGTCATCCACATGGATGAGGTGGGAGTGACCGTTTTCGACGGACAGCAGGTGGAACGCCCGCTTCTCCGTCTTCTCTGAACGGAACTGCTGGTTAGCCACCGCAGCCCGTTGCTCGTCTTTGGGGAACTCCTTGCGGGCTTCTTCATCAGCCATGAAGCGGCTCACGAAGTCCTGCCGAGATTCGCCGTCCTTGGGCGACGGGAGACGCTTCATCGTCTCCTCTCCCTTGCTTGCACGGGGATGGTCCTTCGGAAGAAGGTCATTGTCCGTGGTGTATTTCGAGTTCTTGGGCGAGCCCGTCTTGACCAGATGCAGGAAGGCGTTGACGCGAGCCATCGCCCACTGGTTGCGGGACTGAGCGCGGGCGCTGGTCGAGTAGGCACCGGCACCGCGCCGGTAGACCGCCTTGAGCATACCCAGCGTCACCTTGCGCTCGCTGCCCTCGTTATGCTCGCTGACCTTGTTCTTGAGGCCCGTCTCGACAGCTTCGCTGATCGAGATACCTCCGCGAGAACTGCTGGCCGACCCCTCGGGGTTCTTATCACTGCCGCTGCGGCCAGTGCCGGGCGGGTCCTCGGCCTTGGTGTCGTAGCCCTTCTCCTCATCGGAGTGGTAGCCCTTCTCCTCGTCCTCTTCCTCGTCCTCGTGGCCGGGGTAGTGACGCTTCAGGATGGTGACTTTGGCGTGAGCCTGAGCCGGGAAATCAACGCCGCTGATCTCCTCCAGCTCGAACTCCTCCATGATCCTCTTATTATTCATGCGGGCACGTCCTTCAGTCGCTTACCGCCGATGCTGAATCCACGCAGCTCGCCGGTCTTGAACTTTTCGAGCATGTCGTCGTCCGGGGCCATGCCGATGATCAGCCCGGTACGGTCGGGGCTTTGGATGCCCAGGGACTTGGCGATCTCGCCAGTGAACGGAAGCATGAACACGACAGTTCCACGGTCGCCAGAGACGTGCATCTCCCTAGCGACTCGTGCGCCTTTCGCAAAGTTCGTGGCTGCCTTCAACATCGAGTGCTCAGGGATGTGGTCTCCCTGAAGGTCGAAGTAGGGCTCACCCATCTCCTTGCAGATAATCGCCCAGCCGAAGACAAGCCCTAGCTCGTCGTGGACCTTGGCGACTTCACAATGAAGCTGAAATGAATCCGTCATTCCCCCAGCATTTGATACTACCGCATCCCCCTCCGTCAAGTCCGTATTTTCTGAATCTGAATAAGCGTCATCCTGGAGGAAGATGTCTTCCGAATCGCTGCTGTGTTCGCGGATATCTCGCGGCCCTTCGTGGCTGAACTTCAGCACCCCTTCCTGTCGCAGAACGCCGTTCGCCCAGCGGCGGCCAGCGTCACCACCCCAGAGCAGCCAAGCGATAGCGCCAGCTCCCGGCTCACCGGATTCCGTGCGGCTGTCTTTGTTTTGTTCATGCCTCTCGAAGAAGGCCCGCATCCGGCGAATGGTCTGTAGCGACAGGCTCTTGCCGTTCGCCAAGTCCCGCGCCCTTGCGACCCCAGAGCGGATACCTTGGCGGCCAGCTTCTTGCGTCGAAAGGCCACCACGGCCATAACGCTCGCGCATCTCAAGTCCGCGCTTGGCGTTGCTCTGTACGCCCTTGGGCGGCTTGTAGGATTTCTTGTCTAGGTCTTCCATCAGACTTCAGCGGGAACGGCGTCAATAGCGAATCGCGTCGTGAGGACGCAACGGCACTGGATTGTTTCTGATCCCGGAGCGTCAATGTCTCCCGGATACTTGATGAGGTTGCCCGCTCCTGAAAGGAAGGGCTCTCCGATGGGGCGTTGCTGCCCGTTCATAAAGGAGTGCGAACTGCGAACTCGCTCGTCGGACGCAGTAACCCACTCCTGTACCAGTTCGTCCTTGTCGAGCAGCCCATCAGTGATGGCCTGTCGGTAGGCCGCCTGCGCCCCCTCGTGGACCGCACGCAGCGCCTCGGTTCGAGCGATTACTTCGCTTCGGTAGCTAATATACCGCTCGCGGTAGCGATCCACCATCCTGTTGATCTGATCGCTTGTAAGAGGACGATCACCGGACACGGCGGCCCGCACACTAGGATCAAACCTGCGGTCGCGCAAAGCTCGTTGCAAAGCAGCAGCATCGCCTTCCTCCAGCAATCGGCGATAGTTTAGTACGGCCTGCACCTGCCGACGGGTCAGGCCAATCGACTGACGGAAGAGGAGTGCCTGCTGCCGGGGGTTGAGCCCCTGCGCGATACCCTCGACCATCGCAAAACGGGTAGCGAGTCGCTGCTCCCGTGTGAACTGCTGAACCAGCCTGAGCTGGTTCTGTCTCATTCGTTCGACAGCTCTGTTGTTCGTACGGTCGAAACTCACGACCACGTTGATAGAGTTGCCGATGAAGCGCATCGTGTCGTCAGCCGACAACAGGTACGCAGTAGAGAAGCCGTTGGCAAGGTTGGCCGCAGCCAGCTCTGCTGCGACCAGTGCCTCATCGAATCGACGTGCCGCCAGTAGCTCCTCAAGCTCCTGGAGCTGCCACCGATCCTGGATCTGCGTAACGGTTTCGAGGAAACGACGACGGAACAGCAGGCCCGTCGTTGCGAGCAAGCCTTCGATGCGTTTCGGGTCGTCTTCCTTCTCAGCCATCAGGCCCTCACAGCGGCGATGTATGTGGCGGCGTCGGGGTCGCGCTCAACGGGGCCGACGATCTCGAACGTCTGTCCTTCGATGACCACTCGATCATCGGGTTCGGGCACGATCCCATTCGGCAGCGTGCCTGCCAGAATCAGAACCACCCGAGAGCCCTGCTTGATTGCGGTGCCGGGCGTGCGGCTGGCATCGTATGTGTCCAGGATCCCACGGCAGGTGTATGTGCGCGTGGTCTCTGGGCGGGCTCCAGTCAGATCGGACGGGTCGATAGCGCCCACGCGGATCTTGTTCAGACGAACGGGCAGTAGACGGGAACCAAGTGCCTTGGCTACCCGCTCTGCGATCCGTGCTCCGAAAAGATTGTTACCCATTAGGACAGAGGCTCGTCGAGGCTGTAGGTGTCGCAGTCGTCAAACTGCGAGGTGTCGGAGGTTCCAAACGCAGACGGCAGGCCCTTGCCGCCGTAGCCGCAAAGGTACTCGCGGATCCACTCCATGACCACGATCGGGAACCTAGTCAGCCCATCGGTGCCTAGCACACCACCAGGACGGAAGAACTCGATCTCGACGCTACCGGCTTTGTATTTCTTGTCGTTGCTTCCGGTGTTCTGCGCCGTCTCAAGCGTTTCGTCCTGTGAAAGCTCGTAGGCCAGCTCGATGCAGCCGTTGATGATCCCATCGGGAACCGTATCGGTTGCCACGGAGTTGCCGTCCGCATCGGTCACTCCGGTACGGGGCCACTCCAGCGTTTGTGCTGTGTCGGTCTTCGATCCGATGAAGCACTGCTTGTCGAGAAGCCGCGTGGCCGTGATCAGCGACCTAGCCTTGGTGTCGTTATCGACTGCCGACCAGTTGAGCCCAGCGCGAACCGAATCGCCCAGGTAGGTGTCGGCAGATGCGATGGTGGCGTAGCTGTTGCCGGAAGTTCCGGTAGTGGGCGTACTAGGCATTGTCGATGTTGGGTTCGAGGGTCAGGGTTCCGACTGCAAACACTTCGCTGTTGCCGCTGCCATCCACACCCTCTAGCTCGATGTAGTAGCTGCCGGGGGTCAGGCTCGTCGTGTCGGCTTCGAGCAGTGTGATATCAACAATACCGCTGGCAGGTGTGGTCTTCACCACCTGCGTCGGGTCGCTGGTGCTGTTCAGGTCGATAACAGCACCAGTTTCGATCGGGTTGCCCGAAGCGTTGGTGCGGGTCGCAGCCCAGCGGATCGTGTAGGATGTGATATCCAGCGCCGCGCCCGAGTTGTCCTCGTCCGTGACGGTGTACCTGAGCACCTTGCGGTTGCCTCGGTACATGGTGGCGTCTTGTGCTGTCTTTGCCATCAGGCTTTCGTACCTCCGAGGTCAGCGATGTCGTCTGAGCTGCCGCTAAGGTTCACAAGTATATCCGAACTAGCGGTAAGCTCCGTAGTCGTATTTTGCGAACCAGCAAGAGCTGTGAGAGTGTCCTTGGTGCCTGCAAGGGCAACAATGGTGTCTTTCGATCCCAGCAGCTCCGTGTCTGCGCCGAGAAGTTCGGCATCGGACAGGGAGACAGAGGGCGCAGAGAGGGCGACGGTGATCTCTGCATCGAGGATCAGGGACGCAGCAGCATCGGCGCTGATGGGTCTCAGCGAAGCGTCGATCTCGGCGTCCAGCAGGAGATCCGCTTCCAGAGAGGCGGAGGCAGCGGGCAGCTCCGGTGCGGCCTGCACGTCGAAGAACGATGCGGCCTCCAGAGAGGCCTCAATCGCCGGGAGGCCCGTGGTGATGGCCGCGTCGAGGATCTGTTCCGCAACAACGCTTGCGGAGGCTGCGCCGAGCTGCGCGTCGATCTCGGCATCCACCTGGGCTGCGGATACATCACCAACCACCGTGACGGAGGCGCTAGGCAGCGCGATCGATATCACTGCGTCTAGCAGCAGCTCTGCGACAGCGGAGGCGGACACACTCGGGAGCCCAGCGGTGATCTCAGCCTCGGTCAGTAGCTCCTCGGCGGTGATGTCCACGCTCGCAGCGGGGAGCCCAGCGGTGATCACTGCGTCTAGCAGCAGCTCTGCGACAGCGGAAGCGGCGGCGCTCGGGAGTTGAGCTGACGTGCTGGCCTCTATCAGTTGCTCGGCAACGGCGCTCGCGGACGCCGCAGACAGCGTGGCGGTGACTTCCGCATCGAGCAGTAGTTCGGCGACCGCTGATGCCGAAGACGCCGGTAGATTGGCATCAGCCGATGCTTCCAGCAGCAGCTCGGCCACCGCACTTGCCGACATGGGAGCAAGCGTCACGCTGATGTCGCTGTCCAGCAGTAGCTCTGCGGTAGCGGAGGCGGACACACTCGGCAGCGCGAGCGACACTTCCGAGTCGAACAGCAGCTCTGCGACAGCCGATGCGCTGGCAGCAGAAAGCGCCGCCGTCGCCTCGGCATCGAACAACTCCTCGGCCACGATGGACGCGCTGATCGAGGGCAGTCCACCTGTGGTATCAGCAAGGAAAGGAAGCTCCTCGACCACGAGCATGTGGTATCTGCGAGGAGTGCCTGTAACTAGCCCGATGTTTAGCGTGTATTCACCCTCGTCCCGAGACTGAATGATTCCACGTTCGAGGTTGTTTCCCGAGTGACCATCCATCGAGTGAACGCGACCATCGTAATGGCACCGCGTCACCGTCGTTGTTACGCTGTTCTGGTCTGCTAGGGCGATACCTGCCTGATTGAACGAGGCATCGGATACCCCAAGTGCGACCGCGCCCGCAGTGCTGAACCCGGTGGCAGATGCGGCACTGTGGGTGGTGTACCAGAACCCTGGCAAAAAGCCGAGCCCTGAGCGGGTGGACGACCCGGTTGACGACTCGAATGTCTGAAGCGGCTGGTATGCGTAACTGACCGTAGACGGCAGACCCACCGCCAGACCGATGATATCGGGACCGAATGCTGTGCCTGATGGGCCATTACTGTCTACCTCGAACGACGTGCTCGTGTAGTTGTCGATAACAGTCTGTCCACCGAAGATTAGAGGGAAACCAAGTCGGAGAATGGTTCCAAGTCGGTCTTGGTGGAGGGGCCGATATGTGTCCGTGGTGGTTACATTGTCTCGACTATACAGACCAGCAGAGCACACCGAATCAGACCCATCGTTTACAGCAATACCATATGTGGTGAGGATGCCGTTCGAGATAGCACCCGTCGTACCTGTGTTTGCCGTACTGGTGAGGATGAAATCAGCCTCGAACCCACAAGGCACCGTCGTAGCTGCGCCACTAACGGTCGGGGTATCCGCCCAAAAGGCATGGCAGGACGTACCGGATCCGAAATACAGGATGACGACGAATCGGTATTGTGTTGCTGATACAGTTGTGAAGTTGATCCGAACACCGTTAGAGATGAACGACACAAACTCCCCAACCACCTCTTCAGCTTGGGTATCAGGGTCGATAATCCTGACCAGATCAGTAGACGTGCTCTGACCGGAATCAGCGGTGGTGACGTTATCGCGGCTGAAGGTGGAGTGGACGTATGTATTTGTGCCATCCGACACACCCCACGAAGACGACATCCCATTGGCGTCAGTGCCGCTCGCTCCTGTAGCCCGTACAGCCATGACGAGACAACCGACAGGCGTACCGCCGATGCCGGAAACCGTATAGTCCTGGTTTCCGGTACTGGTCGGCGTCTGCTGCGCGTCGATTACCTGTACGTCATACGGGCGAGTCATTACTGGATCATCGCCTCAAGTCGGGCTCGACCGGCGGCATCGGGCGGCGCGGGACGACGACAGGCTCAGGCTCGGGGGCAGGAGCGGGGACGACTTGTTCCGCTCCATACCGCACGAGCCTGTGCTGTGCCTCTTCGAGAAGTAGATACACCTCTCGAAGCTCCTCGGCCTGCGTGGTGTAGTCGCGCTTGCCTTGAGTGGCAGTCACGACCACACCAGCCATCGCAAGACCAGCTAGAATGCGACGAGTATTCCTGGACATCAGCTCTCAGGCATCGTGGCGTTGAAGCTCGTGATACGAACAGCAGCGCCAGAGACGATCGAGGTCGAGTTCAGGGTCATGTCGCCACCACCGGCAGTGGCCGTAACGTCGCCTTGCATGATGACGTTCGAGTTCGAGTCAATCACGCGAAAGAAGCTCGCGGTGCCGGTGGCGTTGGCAGAGGTGTCCGTCTTCGGCAGACCGCTGGCCGAGGCGATAGCGCCAGGGTTGTTGTCGCTGGCCGCGCCGAAAGCCGGATCGGCAAGGTCGATCTCAGCAAGCACCGTCTGGGTGGTGATAGCGGTGTCGGCGTCAGCCGGTTCCGTACCAGCGTAGATGATCACCTGACCGGCAGTAGCACCGCCGTCAATGAGATCAACCACAGCGTCAAGCGCCGCGATGGCGGCAGCGTTGGACAGGAAAAAGTTAGCCATTGTCGTCGTCCTCGGGTTGTTCCTCGGTGGGTTCTTGTTCTTCCATCGGCTCGAATCCGCCCAGTGCGGAGTCCATGTCCGATGTGACTTCGATCGGTCGTGTGAGACCCATGAGGTCACGGACCTCATGGATTGCAGGGTCATCGGGGGCCAAGACAGCACCGGCTCGCGCCATCTGCTCCAGGCTCGTGGTGACTTCCTCGACGCTGCGATACTGGAGCTTGTCCGTCTTCACGGTCGGCTTGAGCTTTATATCCCAGCCGTTCAGCTCGAAGATGCGCGTCACATAATCAGCAGCGAACGCCTCGGCCAACTCGTGCAGGGTCGAGTCGATGATGAGCGCGAAGTTGTGCGATTTCTCCTTCGCCATCGCAAACGATCCAACGCCGTTGTCGCCGAGAAGTAGCTGCTCGACACCAAGCACTCGGGCGATCTCGCGGTTGAGGCGATCCACGGTGCGTGCAATCTCGGCCTGCGTGCTGGACGACGCCTTCAGCAGCTCCATATCCCACTGCTTCGCGTTCGAGGGGCGCTGCGCCTCGTCCTGCGTCTCGTACGTCATGGAGTCCAGCAGCAGCCCCAGCTTGGGGTTGCGAATGTGGTTCTCCATGAACGTCTTGAGCGGCTGGAGGATGGCCGCCTTTTGGGCCTCCGACAGCTCACCGTTGCGAACTGCCGCGTCCAGCTCGGCCAGCGGAGCGCGGGCGAGCGGGATGCCGCGCAGATCGGACTCGAACCCGTAACCCTCAAGCTGCTCGAATCGCTTGAGGCGTCGGCAGGACTCGGCCACATGCCGGAACAGCCCCAGACCTTCGGGGCTGTCGTTCAAGCTATCATCGACGATGTAGACGAGCTTTTTCCGGGGCAGGTAGATTTCCTCGTAGTCCTGCGGGCTCCGCTGGATGACGCCGAGGATGTTGCCCTGGGGGTCGCAATCCCACTTCTCGATTGTCTGCTGCGGACGCGGGGCCAGATCAAGCAGACCCATCGTGCCGTCGTCACGGCGCTTCGCAGTCCACTCCTGGATGCTGAAGCCGTAGAAGCGGTACATGGCGGCACGACGAACAACCCGACGCCAAGGCGTCAGCATGTCGGTGGTCATGTCGGCCAGCAGCTCCGCGTAACGCTCGGCCTCGGGTCCGCCGTCCTCGGGCGGCTCGAACTTCCAGCCCGGCTTGGCGACGAGGTTCAGGAAGTACCGGACGCCAGCCGCGACGATGCTGACGTTCGCCAGCATGTTCGAGTACGTCTCGTACTTTTGACGGCCCTGGAGATCGCGGTCGCGCTCCTTCTCCTCGATGTAGCCGCCAATGACCGAAGTACCAGGGGAGCCAGCGGTTACAGTCGGGGGATAGGTACGCCGGGCACGCTCGATACCACGATCGCGGTACGATGCACCCTTCTTGACCGGCTCGTCGCTGTAGACGCCCGCTCCGAAAGTGTCGCTCATCCGATGGTTTCCGGTTTAGCGGCCAACGTACGCGAACGTCGGCGTATCAGCTTGCTGTACGCTCGACTGGCGGCATCGACCTGATCCTTGAATCGCCCGTTCGGGAAGTTCTCGACTTCAGCCAAGAACGCCCCATTCCAGGGAGCCCGAACAAGGTATACACTACCTGCTTCAACCTGGGAAGCCAAGGGGCGGGCTCTATCCTCCTTCGAGCCCGACTCCGGGCTGAAGGTGAAGTTGTATCCGTCGAGCAGGGCGGCAAAGTGCGCCATCTGGCTCTTGCCAGCCTGCCCAGGGTCTTGGGGGAAGTCCTGCAAGCAGTTACGACCGTCGCCGATGGCTGCTTCCTTGATCTTTTGATCGACTTGGTGGGCACTCCACTGCCCCCGCGCGATATCTTCAATGTAATATGAAACTTTATCGCCTTGCTCTACGCGCTTCATACGAAGGCCGACAGTATACGCTGCTCGACCATCTCGTGTCGCCGCAAGGTCCCAACCTCTCACAGAAATGCCTCCGCTGGGGACATCGGCAGGCTCGATGACCTGGAAGTCATCGCGTTTGAACATACCGCCTTCGCGGGGCGCGGGGCGCTGCTGGAGCTGACCGGCAACCGCGTAGTCCCCGCCGACCGAACGGAACGTCTTTTCGAGGGCAGCAACGGCGTTCTCGGGGAAGCGATCGGGCCACAGTAGCTCGCCTTCCTCGCTTCGCCAGTCCTCGAAGCCCAGGCTGGTCCTCGACTGATAGGGGTGCTCGGGCTCGTACCGCATGGGCAGGCACAGGTGCTCCCAGTCGTCGGACAGGTTCTCGCAGATGTGGCCTGCAACGTCAGCCTCGTGGACCCTCTGCATGATCAGGACCATCGCCGACTTCTCCTGATCGTTCACACGAGTTGGAAGTGTCTCGCCAAACCACATAACAGCGGCGGTTCGTTTCGCCTCCGACTCGCCCTCCCGAACATTGTGGGGGTCGTCGATGATGATGAAGTCGCCGCGCTCTCCCGTACCGACGCCCCCGATTGACGTTGCGAGCTTGAAGCCCGTTGCGCTGTTGCCCAGCTTTTCTTTGCCCCATTCCTTGCCATCGGGCTGGAAGACGTGACCCCAGTGTTTCTGAAACCGATCAGACTCGATGAGCTTCCGCATCTTCGAGTTATCACGAATGGTCAGGTCTTCCGAGTATGCGAACGCGACGAACCTCGCGTACGGCTTGTGGATCCAGGTCCACGTCGGCCAGAACACACTGGTCGTGAGCGACTTCATGCAGCCGGGCGGCACGTTGATGTTGATGCGCGTGATCTCGCCCCGCGTCACCGCCTCCAGGTGCTCGCATAGCACCTCGACCACCCTACCGCGCTTGAACTCGCGGCCCGGCTCCAGCTCGGACCACATGAACTCGACGAACTCGATGAGTGACTGCTCGGCCCGCTTGGCGCGGACCTTCTCAAGCACAGCGTCGGGGTCCGACAGGCCCGCCGCTGCCAGTTTCTTGAGAAGGTCACTCATTCGTCGAACTCTACTCCTCGGTATTCAGGCCAGCCGCGCTCGAAAGCATCAAGGACACAATCGCTGCAACAGTAAATACCGCTAAGGCGATCGAAATCGAATACTGACGTATCGACCGTATGCAGCTCCGAAGCAAGCGTATCATAGTCGCTGACTGTGACGAATCGGCGCGGGTCGATGACCGATCCGCACTCAGGACACGTCGGTCTCGGTTGATCCTCCACCCTCTTTCCTCTCCTTGACTCGCTCCAGGAACTCCTGGATCTGTTCGAGTTCGTCAGGGGTGAGATCAGATAGGTCCCCAAGTCCCTGGTCGTCCTGTACGTTCTGGACGATCTGCTTGTCCGCGAACGCCGGGAGGTGCGCTTTGAGGAGCGAGTGAAGAAGCGAATCAGAGTAGCGACGAACCTTCGCGGGGACAAGCCGTTGCTCCTCCTCTGGCTTTTCCTCATCGTCCGGGTGGATATCCATCGCCCGGCGACCTCGGTTGAAGATAGGCTCGTCCACGCCGTGAACACCACGACGCACAGCCTCGCTCACAAGTGACTCACGGAAGAACTGCATCGCTTCCTCGAAAGCCCTGGCAAACTCTTCGTTGGTCTTCAGGTGCTTACGCACAGTGTCTCGGTGGACACCGACCTTGGCGCACGCGATAGCACGCTGGCCTGTTCTTTGGATGATCTCCAACCACTCGGCCTGCCGATGTTTATCAAAGGCTTGATTGAGGCACCCAGATGTGTTGGGTCCTCGCTCGCCCTTGCTGTAGTTCGGGCCACCAGAGTTTTGCGATCCGTGTAGCATCCCCATGTCGGTTGATTGTAGTTGGGTAGACTACCAGTGGTCAAGGTGTTAGACTCAGAGCGTTGGTTCGCGTTTGCGAACCCTAGCAGGAGGTGAGCCATCCGGGCGGGTGAGAGGCCCGCGCAAGGGAGTCTTCGGGCTCCCTTGCTTATCAGGAGGCGCAGCATAGCTTACTGGCTCCCCGCCCGTCGCGCAAGTCGCCTTACCATAGCAGGTTGCCAAGGTCCACCAAGATGTGTCTTGTAGCCTTCTTTTTCGAGTTGCTTTGCGATTTTGCGATACGACATACCACGATCGCGCAACTCTGCCGCCCGCTCGGCGAAGTGGTCGGGGTACGGATCGTACCGGGTGAACCGCTTACCCTCTGAGCGAAGCTGTGCCATCGCAGCCTTCGTGCGTTCGCTGATCTGGTCCCTCTCGAACTCAGCGAGAACCGCGAGCATTCTGAACACCATTTTCCCGGCAGCCGTGGTGGTGTCGATCTTCTCCGAAAGCGAAACAAGCTCGCAGCCGTTACGGTCCAGCTTCTCAGCCACCCAGAGGGTGTCCCTGGTTGAGCGCGAGAGGCGCGAGAGGCTGTAGACCACCAGCGCGGCATTCTTCAGCTTGGCCGACTGCTCGATGGCCTCCAGCAGTCCAGGACGGCAGGAGAGCTTGGTGCCGGTGATGCCCCGGTCCTCGAACAAGTGGACCTCGGCCTCGGGGGCGTTCAGCTCGGCCCATGCGCGGATCTTCTTCCGCTGGGCCGCAAGGCTGATGCCCTCCACAGCCTGTTCTTCGGTAGAGACGCGCAGGTAGGCGATGACGTGCTTGATCGTAGTATCCATAGGTCCAGTATATCGGCTACAAGTGACCAGGGGTTGAGCGCGGTGGATACAAAATCTGTAAGCGTAGTGTATGTACCGAATGGCCCAGGGGGGGCGTCCAGAGGCCCAAGTGAGCCGAATCCTCACCACCTCACAGGGGGTGGTGAGGTAGTGGTGAGTGATAGTGAACTTCTAAGGTGGGTGTAGGTAGGGGGTTGTGTTTGTTTTCACAGCCTCACCGCCTCACCGCCTAGAAACGGAAGTCCCAGGACCACAGGGAAAGTGAGAGCAGAGAACAGGTATACACAGGTCTGTATATCTCTCTCTAAATAGTAGTGAGGTAGTGAGAACATTTGTATGTGGTTCAAAAATAAGGACTTACGACTCACCACCCCTGTTTTCGCAGGTGGTGAGGGGGTGTGAGGGTGGTGAGTAACCGCGCTCTAGTGGTCGAGAGCGCGGATCGCGCCCCATCTGGGCCTCTACGCTTAGGATGTTGCAATAGTCCTAAGCCTGGGCTGCTAGGAAATAGCAAAGTGAGTTGAGGCTGGATGTGGTGAAGATTTTGTCGGAGTCACTAAGGACCCCGAATCGGGGTCCTGGCGTTTACGATTCTGTGTAAGACTTATGTAAAGGGAAAACTTTTCCTAGGAAAACTTTTCCGTGTAAAAGTTGTGTAAATGTAGAGGCTATGTAAAGGGAAAACTTTTCCTCAAGTATCGGCCTCGCCCCTCGACGCCCTGCCCCGTGCCCCTCGACGCCCTGCCCCGTGCCCCTCGACGCCCTACGCCTGGGCCTGCCCCGTGCCCCTCGGCGTTTCCATCGGGTCGGATGGACACGCCCCGCCCCTCGACGGGGCCGACGGCCTGCCCCTCGACGGGGCCGTCGGCGTGCTCGACGGCCTGCCCCTCGGCCTGCGCCCTCGAAACCCTGCGCCTCGCCGTGCGCCCGCCCTGCCCGGTTCCGGTTCCGATTTCCGGCCTATCGGTCGGCGTGCCCCTATCCTGCGCCCCGTACGCCCGCCCAGGCGTCGCCCTACGCCCGCCCCTCGCCCCGTAGGGTTTCGCATCGGCCCGCCCTGCCCCGTCGCCCTACGGCCCGCACGGGTCGCCCTACGGCCTGCCCCTCGACGGCCTCGCCCCGTGCCCCGTACGGCCCTCGGCCCGCCCTACGGCCTCGGCGTCGGCCTGCCCCTCGGCGACCCCGCACGGCCCGCCCTGCGCCCCGATACGAAACGAAACGGGGCGGGGCCGATTCCTCGACCCCGCCCCGTCGGCGGTTCGCCCTGCGGGCGGATTAGTGCGCCTCGGCCCGCAGGGTTCGGCATTCGCCGCACGGGCAGGCCCCGACGCCCTCGACGGTTTCGTCGTCGCCCCATACGTCGAGGGCGAGGCCCCGTGCGACGTAGCATTCGCGGGCGTCGAATCGCTCGACCATAGCCTCGAATGCGGCGTCGGCGTCGGCCCCGTTTCGAGGGCGGGCGACCCAGGCGACGCCCGCACGGGAAACGCCGACGAATCGCCCGCCGTCGGCGAGCAGGCGACCCCGCCCGCCCCACTGGGCGAGGGCGACGGTTTCGAGGGTACGGGCGGCGAGGGTTTCGGTTCGGGTTTCCATCGTATCGGTTCGGGTTTCGGTTCGGTTCGGTTCGGTCGGCGAGCACTGCGCCCGCCTGCCCCTATGCTATCGGCGAGGCGTCGCCCCGACTTGCGCCGTTTCGACGATTTCCCGCAGGGCGTCGATATCGTGCTCGACGTACGCCCCGCCCAGGAACCCCGCCCCGCCGTTCGCCCTACGGCGGGCGACGGCCTCGACGTGCTCGACGGCCTGGGCCGTTTCGGGGCACGGGTCGAGCACTGCGGCGAGGCGAGCAGTACGGGCGGCGAGGGCGAGCAGGGCGTCGAAATCGTCGAGGGCGAGCATAGCGTCGAGGGGCAGGGCGAGCACGTCGCCCCGCCCCTATCCTATCGGCGAGCAGTCGGGCCGACTTGCGCCCTATTCGTCGGAATCCTCGGCGCAGGCCGAGCACGTCGCCCCGCCCTCGGCGACCCGTTCGTCGCCGCACGCCGGGCACGCCGC
>Ga0180438_10003318_pt1 | contig 24468 bp, 25 predicted proteins | sample SS_ome_12_FD_132455 | JGI IMG/M metagenome (GOLD analysis project Ga0180438, IMG submission 132455) | Hypersaline lake sediment archaeal communities from the Salton Sea, California, USA - SS_3_D_2 metaG | ecosystem: Environmental > Aquatic > Non-marine Saline and Alkaline > Hypersaline >... | reverse complement strand
TCCGGGGTGATGTCGTGACCTTTTGACCGGGGGTTTTCGTGGTGGGTGATGTGGGTTTGGAGCCATTCCATATTACGGTTCAGGAAACCGCATCGCGTCGAAAACAGAATGTATATACACCCGGACCGTGCCTCTGACGCTGGACCATACCCGGGGGTCCGGGTCACAAGGCCCACAACACCTCACCATCCTCTCAGCACGCCAAGCCACCAAGCCCACGCGGCCATCCGGACAAACCCTTACTGAATTCCTCACCACAATTCCGTCAGGTGATGGAGATTGCTGGACGGGATTCCCGGGGAGGATTTCGTAGGGAACTGCTGATCGACAAGGGCTGCTACTCCAACGCGATCCTCGACGTGCGGTGATACAAAGCCTTTGTAAGGTCCGGTCCAGCGCCGATCGCTGTTTGTCCTAGGACAATTAGTGCGCCGCAGCCCTACCCGAAACGCTGACGCCCTCACGGTTAATAACCCAGATGTCTTGACTATTCCCGAACCCGGACCTATATTCCGGACACACCCCCTCTGGAACTACCTGACAGCAAGCTGAGGAGTAAGGAAATGGGACGGCGCAAAGAGTGGATCGACATCGACTTGGACTGGCTCCGGGGCTATTTGACCCGGGCTGGCTGGCGCGATCTCTTCGACGACCACGAGTGGTATGGCGACCTGCTTGGTGATGCGGTCCAGCGGCGGCTGCCGGATGAGGACTGGCGCAAGCTGAGAGGCGCTTGGCAGCGCCGGCAGCATCGACACGAGGCCAAGGGGCGGCAGGAGTTGGAGGCCGGCTCACGCGCCGCTACAGATGCCGCTCGGGACTACTCGCTGGAGCACCTCCGGCTGCGCCGGCAGCAGCACCGTCTCGCCACGACACGACGCCGGATCGCCACCGCTTCTGACTGGGCTGCCTTCGCCAAGGCGACCCGCCTGAACGGCTACGAGCTGGCGGTGATCCGCGAGCACTACGCCACGCCCGGTGCGTGGCTCAGGTCGAGCTACCTGCGGCTCCAGTCGGACGACCTGAAGGCCACGATCCGTAAGGCTGAGGCTGCTCAGGCGCACGCCGATGAGGTCGCGCAGGTCGCCCACATCTTCGAGGTCTACCGGGGGATGGATGGCGACTGGGATCGGACGCTGGAGGGCGCACTGGAGCATCTGCCGTCATTGACCCGGAAGCACAGCCGCAAGGTGCTGGAGGAGGCATGGAACGGCTGACGCCCACATCGTGGGTGTGGTGGTCGGGCGACCGGGACACGAGGTCGCAGCAGGGGGTGATGGTGAGAGCCGAAGCGGGTGTGGTGCCGAGCGTGGCGCTTACAAAGGGTTTGTAAGGTGCCCTGCTCCCTCGACATGGCAGAAAAGGGGAGCAGGGCGAAGCCCGGTGCCGAACGGCGGGAAGGGCACCGGGGTAGAACTCAGTCGTGGCCCGGGTCCGGGACACCCTTGTCAGCAGCATCTTCCTGAAACTGTTTCTTGACCTGCTCGGTGGTATCAACCTCGGTGGGCTTCTCCATGGCAGATTCACTGCCGGGTTTCTCGTATGTGTTCATCGTGCTGCTCCTATCGTGTGGATGTTTTGCCGGTCTTGCGGTAGTTCCCGCCGCGTTTCTGATACGGCGACGCGTGGACCGCACCACCGTCGGCGAGGTTGAGGACGCCACCAACGCCCGACGCGGCTTTCGCCTTTCCCGCGTCGTGAACCACACCACCATCCGCGAAGCCCTGCTCCTCCATCGCTTCCATACGCTTCTTCATCAGTGTGGACAGCTTCTCCTCACCGATCTTCGGCTTCGCAGTTTTCTTGCGGGCTTTCGCTTTACCTTCCGGCTTCGACTTCTCTACCGGACCATCTTCTTTCTGGCGCTCCCGCCTCGCGGCGAGTGCGGCTTGAACCTCGGCGATCGTGGCCATTCGGGTGCTCCTTTATCTGATCCTGATTCGTGGGCAGCCAGCCGCCACCCACTCCTGTTTCTGCCCGGGGGACATCCAACTGGAGTCCTCGTTCAGCAGTTGCTCTTGTTGATCCAGCGACATCTCCGCCCACGTCGTGGGCCGGGCTGACGGTGCCTGCTGCTTCGGTGCGTGTCGCCGGAGAAGTGCTTCCCGGAGTTGATCCTCATACGAAGCGACTTCACTGGGGGACAGCCGACGGCTTGCCGCGTCCGCCTTGAACTGTGCGATGGAAGCGTTCGTCCTGAAGTGCCCATAGCGATGTTTGGCCTCCACCTTCGCCGGCTTCTGGACAGGTATCGCAGCGAAGTGGGCGTGCGGGATATCGGTGCCATCCACGACGAACACCCGCTCGGTTTTGGCGCGGCGCTGTCGTGGCGCGGTGGGCTTGGCGGCTTCGGTCAGCGCCTGTCGGTCCTCATCACTGAGAATCGGAATCTCAACCATCTGGGGCACGCCGCTGGAAGTATCTACCGCCCACTGCTTCTTCGGTGCGGGCTTGCCGCCTGTGCGGCGACCTTTTGGCTGCGGTGCCTCGGGAAAGCCGGCGTTCTGAAGTCCTGAATGGTAATTACTCATCTGGGATTTCCACCTCCCTAAGTTCAAAGCCGCTGATGCCGTCGCCAACAGGCATCATCACGCGCTTCATCCGTTTTGCCGGAACCACTTGCCGGAACTCGGGCTTCAAAGCATCTTCACCCGCCTCTAACGCTAACCGCTCGGCATTACGACGGTCGATCTCAAGTTCGGCTTCGCGCAATTTCACCGGGTCAACGAGCATCTGGTATTTGCTCAGAATCCACTCGACGGGCGTCCACGGTTGGTTCTGCTGGTAATACCGCTGCCAATTCTTGGGGTCGGTGGCGTAGCTGACGATGTGGGCGATGACAGCATCCTCAGCGAGCTGGTGGGTGCGGAGAAGGGTTTCTACTTCACCATCATCCACCACCTGTTTCATCGGCATACCGAGGCGACGCAGGCGATCTACCTTCTCGTCCGGCACAGCAACCAGTTGATTGGTGCCGCCAGTCAGGTCAGGGGTTAGCCACATATCATCCTCCTCAAAGCACCACGGCCCCTACAGGCGTCCGGTGCTGGTTATGGCGCAGCAGCTTGATGATCTGGTCGTCAGCGTAAGAGAGCGGCGGATTACCTTCGAGCAGCACCGGGGTTTTCGCAGCGACAGCCCCTTTGCCACCGGCAACGAACCGCACGACGATCCACCACTTCTCCCGGGCCTCGGGCAAGTAGCTTGCGGCGCTATCATCCACCTCGCCCGGGAACGGCTCCCGGATTCGGAGTAGGTTCCGGCGGGACTTCGTGAACCACTCAGCATCGTCGGATGCCCACTGTGCCCGCTCATCAATCGGGATTGCTCTGTTCGTCATCGTCACTGGTTGCCTCCATCACTCGTCTGTAGATTTGCTGTTCCTGCGGCGACAGGCTGCTACCACCCTGATGACCGCGCTTCACTGATCGTTTCTGTAGCTTGCCCCACTCCCTGAAGAGTTCGGCCTTGGTGATCCGGCGCTCCGGATACTTGGCGTTGAACACGCCGATCTCCTGCTCCGTCTCGGACAAGGCGGCTTGGTCGCGATTGGTTTTGGCAGTCCGCCACCGGGCGGTCAGGTCGCTGCGCCGACCCCGCAGTTCACGCGCGAAGTCCTCCTTGAGGAATCGGCGGAGTTGGACATCGGCCACGGACTGCGGCTGGAAGCCGATCATCTGGATCACCCGGTCCAAGGCGCTGATATCTTCGGCCGGCACAACCACTTCGTTGCCGCGTGTCCTGATGCCCTGCTCTGCGTAGCGTTGTGCCTTGAGGAAATCCCGAAGCGATTTTGGCAGCACGCGTTCGTATGCACGGTCGATGCGGCCTTCCTTGTAGTCCTTCATAATCGCCTCGGCGATGTCGGCGACCTTGCCCACCCCGGGACCGGACATCCTCAAGATCAGGTCGGCGATGTAATCACGACCCTCTCCCTCTGGCGACCCGAACATCAGCAGGTCATCCGTGCCGACACGGGATGCGACATCTGCCCCGGTGATGGTGCCGGCCACGCCTCTTGCGAGGATGTTGGTCAGGGCACTGTCGCCCGTCCACTGATCCAACAGCTTCACGATTTCACGGTCGATATCTATCGGGTCATCCTCATCCTCGATGAGCGTCGCGATCGCAGCGGCAAGGGCACGCAGCGGCTCGGCCATTACGCCGTAGAGGACGCCGGACAAGGCTCCGTTCATCGCGGTCAACGCGTAGAACTGCCGGCGGTGTTCCCGCCTCATCTGCTTGCTGTCGCCGCGTGTCATACCGAACCCAACGGCCATCGCCCGTAGATACAAAAACGACAGATTCAATCCGAACAAGCGATACTGCGTCAGCACCCGGCCCACGGGGTGTTTGAATATTCTCGGGCGGTCAGCGTAGTCGAAGTGCGAAGCGATGATCGCCTGCTTGGCATAATCGACCGCCTCGTCCATCGTTGCGCCTTTCTGTCGCATCAACCTGAACGCGGCCAGTCCCATCGACCCACGGTTGATCCTCTCAACGAGCTGAACCGGGAACCGGGTTGCGTTCATCAGCGCACCGCCGCCCCGGGAGATTGTGCCGGCAACTTTCTTCGCTGCGGTATCTGCGCTGATGCCGGTGCCGAAGGCCGCAGAACGCTCGACGTTCTCGGCGAACATCTGGTCAACGATCCCGGAATCCAGCAGGCGGATGAGTGCCTTTCTGTCCTCCGGTGAAAGCATTTTGTTCGCCTTGATCGTTTCTTCATCGAAGCGAATGTCCGCACGTCGGAAGATGGGATCGACGAACGCCTTGGACAGCCAGCTCTTCACTGAAGCCTTGTCGAGTTTGTCCGGCCGTTTCGGGATGATCGCTCCGCCATGGAGGATGTCGCCGCTCGCCTGAACCAGTTCTGCTGCGGACTCGGTGTAGCCGTGTTTGCCTTTCAGAAACGGAAGGCCGACGCTCCAGTTCTGGAGCGCGTTCATAATCACGTAGGACGGCGACATCAAGAAGAAGATGAACGACGCGTTCGTGTAGGCGTTCAGTGCCTGAGCAGTGCGGGCACCCAGTGGCGTGGCGTCCTGTCGGTCCTGCTTACGCAGTTCCCGGATCACCTCCTGCTGTCGTGTCACACGCCCGGTTTTGTCACCTGCGTCGATGCGGGCTTCCACGGCTTCGTCCAGTGCGTCGAACGCCTGCCGGATTCTCGGGCTGACATCCAGTTGCGCGAGGTGGTGGGCTTGGACCGTCAGGCCATCAGCGACAGCCTTCAACATATCCAGTTCGTAGCCGGCCACGCGCTTGCGGCGCAACAACATCCGCTTCGCCGACTGCTGCGACATCTGCTGGACGTATAACTCGCCCAGTGCGCGGACGGCACGGGGGTCGTCCTTCAGCTTCCTCGCTGCGGCACGCAGGAACTGCGGTGCGGACGGATCGTCCTGAAGTTGGTAGTCGGGCCTGTATGCGACGGGCTTCGGCTTGTAGGTGCCCTCTTTCTCCAGCTCGGCAACACGCACTTCAGCATCGCCGTGGGATTCATACAGTTCGTAGATGCGGTCGTTGACGCCAACGGTCCAGCCACCCAGCCCACGTCGCGGCGCATCGACCTGCCAATGCGGGTGCTTGTAGCGTTGCTCGGCGGTCCACTTCAGGGCCGCGTCCCGAGTTTGGAACGCTTCGGCAAACTCGTGCGAGGCATCCACGACATACTCACCTCGACGTCGCAGCGGGAAGTAATCGCCGCGCATCGTCGCCATCTGCGTGATCTGCTCAAGGTTGTCGAGGAACGCCTCGTCCGGAATCGGTGGCGGTTTTTTCGTGCGGTCCGCCGCGTAGTCGTCCCACCACTTCCGCAGCGACTTCACATCTTCTTCGGTAGTCAGCCCCCGCTTACCGGTTTCGGACACCGGCATGTGCGCGGCGTCGATGCCGGCCGTTTCCACTGTCGTCCGCAGGAGGAGTTTCACCATCTTCTTGCGGTTGTTGATGAACGCCTGCCGGGTGTCGCGATACACCTTCGCAGCCTGCGGGTATCGCTTCCGCAGGGCCTGATACTTCTCGAACGCGTCGGCGTGGGCGTCCCGGGCAGCCTGTGTTCTCTGAAGATGCTTGTTGGCGTCGTGGGCGAGGGGCTTGTCGGCGACGACATCGTGCGTCGTGGCCGCGATGATGAGTTCATTGATCGCGAGCTTGGCGTCCTTCGGCAGGCGGCTCCACGCCAGCAGTGCCTGATCCACCTTGCGGAGGTTCTTCTTCGCCTGACCGTCCCGGCGACGATACAGGTCAGCGAGCACCTCTATCGGGTTCCGCATCCGGCCGTCGAGGTCTTTCATCAGCGTGCCGGAGAAATCCTTGCCATACACTTCCCGGATCATCCGCTTCTGGAGGACTGGCAGCGCGAACCTGCGCGGGCCGCCGGGCGTGCTGCCCATACGGGTGCCCTTCACCATCGCCAGCCTGATCTTCCGGCGCAGCGACCCCACCTTGTTGGTGGTCGTGGCGATGTCGGCGACGACATTCTCCGTCGTCGTTCCCGGGGCCGGATGCTCCTTGGCGACACGCTTCGCCTTGCGCTGAGCGGTTTCGGTTTTCCGGCGCTGGGTTTTCTGCGCGGTGGATGTAGCAGTGGCTTTTTTGGCAGAGCGTTGCTTCCTGCCTTCACGTTGCTGTGCCCGCTTCATCTGGGTGCGAAGCAGGTGGCGCTTACCGGCCGGCACCTCGGCGAGCTTCATCAGCTCGTCGTAGATCGCGACGATTTCCTGCTCCGGGTTGTTCGTCAGGCGTGTCAGTGCGTCAGGGACATAGGCTTCAATCGCAGCGGCGATCGTCCGGGCAACGTCGGCCACGCGGCGAGGCGACGAGGGGTCGTAGCCACCCTGTTTCCCCGGTTTCTCGGTGGCGGCGCGGCGTAGTCGCTGCGACATATTGTTCAGGGCTTCGGCACGGGCAGCAAAGCCATACTGCTGCGCTCGCTGGTGCTCCACGTCCAGATCACGAAGCACCTTGGCCAGCTTCTCCAACTCAGCGTCGATCTGTGTAATGGCCTCCCGGGCCGTTTGCTGTCGGGCGCGTAGCTCCGCCCACTGCTTGCGCCCCTTGGCCTTTGCGGTCGCTCGCTCGCGGGTGAGGTCGCGCTGGTGGTTCCGCTTGGCAGCTTCCAACCGGCGCTGGGTGGCAAGGGCCTCCTTGCGCCGTGCGGTGATATCAGCCTCCATCTCCTGCTTCTTCGCCTCCGCACGCTGCTTGGCAATGCGGGCTGCCATCCCGGCCAGTTGCCGGAAGCCAGTGTAGAGCGCAGGACGATCTGCCCGGACATCAGGTGTCGCGGCGGCCTGCTCAAGCTTGGTCCACTTCTTCTGCTGCGGGGTGGTCATAACCCCGCTTGCGGCCGCATCCGGATTCCCGGTCAGCGTGGCCAGTGTCCGGGCTGCGATCCGGCGACGCTGCCGACCGACGGGGCGCTTCGGGTTTGCGGGGTCGGTCCCGCGTGCCATCTGGTGGAGGTTCGCGAGGATTTGATCCGGGTCAGCATCGAACACGGTATTCAGCATCCGCTCCCGTGCCGTGGGCGACACGACCTTGCCCGTCGCTTCGGCTGCCTGCTCCCAAGCATCCGCTGCCATTGATCCAGCAACGAAGGAGTCCGTGATGCTCCGGAACTCGTCGGCTACTTGATCGCCTTCCTCGGCCGCCCCCGCTGCTTCGGCGGTTCCACCGGGGATGTCGCTTTCTGGTGCGCCTTGGCTACCGGGCGTCCCACCGGGTTGCTGGGCTGCCCCTGCCGGACCTTGCGTCCCGCCGTCGCCCAATCCGCTATCTCCGGGACGCGGCTGCTCTGCTTGCCCTTCTTCAAATACTTCATCGACACGCGCGTTTTCACCCTGACCTCCTGCGTTTACTGCTGCGGCCACATCGCTCAGATCATCACTATCGACGGGCCGGCCGGCCGCGTCGTTGACGCTGGCATCCACGGCCGCCGCTGTGGAATCATCCGTTGCACCGCCTGTTTGTAGATCAGCGAGGTCGCGCTTGTTGCGCCAGCCCGCGTATCCACCCGTGGCACCGCCCACGACGCCACCGAAGGCTGCGCCGCCTGCCATCGCCTCGCCTACGCCTTCACCGTAGCCCCGGTCAGGATCGTAGTTTTCGCGTGCGGCGATGTTCACGGCGGCCTGCTCGACGCCTTCCTGTGCGCCTTCAATCCCTGCTTCACGGGGGGCGGCAGTCACAACACCACGGCCTGCGCCACGACCTACCTGTTGACCGAGGACATGACCAGCCCACGCCCCTGTTGCACCACTTACGCCACCGGCGAGCGGCACGGCAATGTGCTGTGCTTTGGTGATGAGGGCTTCGCGCGCGGCGTGGAGATCGCCTGTTTCTGCTGCGAGTTCCCGGAATTCCGGGAGCATCGACAGTTCTTCGTAGGACATCGCCTCGATGTCCTCGCGCACCTCGGTCCCGGCGTAGCCACCACCCAGTCCAGCGCCAGCGGCGGTGCCTGCCACAGTTGCGGCTTTCTCAGCGGCTTTCTTGGCCGCCTGCTCGGTGGCACCTTTTGTGAGGGCTTTACCGAACCCGACCTTGCCGGCCTTGGCCGCCGCCCCACCCGGGATAACCAGCGAGGGAGCCGTCCGCACCAACCCCATCGCAAACGAGTAGGGGTCTTGCCAAACCGCGTCCTCGGTCGTCAGCCACTGCTTCTCCAACGCCTCCTTGGTTTCGTCGTCGAGGCTGTCGTAGATGCCCTCTCGCCATCCACCAAGCAGATCGCGAGCGGAATCGGCCACGCCTGTGTCCACCGGGGACCACTCTGTCAGGTAGTCGCCAAGCTCGACGACGGCCTGCGCCAGTTCAACGCTGCCGATCCCGAAAGTTTTCGCAGTGGATTCGAGGAAGCCCTGATCGCCATCGTCCAGCTCCGGCATCTGTTCCGGGACGCCCTGCTCGGCGAACTCGGGTTCAGTGGATGCCGCAGGCGCGGGCGAGTAGCCCGTCCAGTCCTCTTCCCAAGGTGGAACGCCGGCATCGTCCAGCTCCGGCATCGCCACCGGGTCAGCGGGTCGCGGCGCGGCTTCGTAGCCCGTCCAGTCCTCTTCCCAAGGCTTCATCAATCTACCTTCGTCCAAGAGCCGGTATCGTGGATCGGACCGCCTTCGTAGCGGTAGCCGTTGCGAACAGTTCCGACCTCCAGTTGCTGGGCCGCCCCGGGCTGAGCTGGAGCAGATGCGGGGGGCTGTGCCGGGCCACCAAGCTGGCTGCCAGCCGAGCGACCTTGCCCTGCCGGGAGGCCCATTCCGGTCCGCACCGCGTCCATCGGGTCCATACCTTGGTCGAGCGCGTCATACGCCCGCATCCGCTGGGCTTCGTTCTCGGCCAGTTGCTGCTGACGGGTCGCTTCGTCGTTGATCGAGTAGTCATTGGTGATCCGGTCGGCTTCGGCGTCGAACCTCGAATCCACTGCCTTGAGCGCGTCCTTGGGCTTCCACCCGGTGGCAGCGGTGCTCGAACTACCGCCCCGCGCGGCGTAGGCACGGCGCTGATCTGCCAGCGCACCTTCAGATTCCATTTCCAGTGGATGGAGTTCCTGCGCCCGGCGCTCCTTGCCGACCGTGGCGGCGGTGTCGGCAAGGGTCGCGTTGTAGTCGGCCATATCCATCGTGGACATACCAACGAACTTGAACCACTGCTCCGGGTCTTTGGTGGCATCTGTCACCATCGAGTCGATCAACTCCGGCGTGAGATACAACCCCTGCGCGTCCTTGATGGGGTTGCCGTCCTCATCGTGCGGGACAGTGGCGAAGTTTCCGTCGCCGGTGGCGACAACATATTGCATACCCGAGCCGGGAATCAGGTTGATCATCTCCTGAAGGCTTTGTTGGCGGGAGGCGTCGTCGTCCAGCTCGTGGAAGTTGTCCCAGTTCTGCTTGAGCGCCGTATAAGAGCGCATCCCGATATGCTGGACGCCCGTGAAGAACGCCTCTTCGTCGATGCCACCACTCGCCAGTGCTTCGGACAACTGGGCCATCTGACCTTTCATCGTCGCCCCGGTGTAGGACACCTGCTGCGTGCCACCCGGTCGCGGCTGGACCGGACCCTCGGCGGCGTCGGCGCGGGCGGCCCACTGATCTTCCGTCTCGCCGGGCATCGGGATCGCACCGGAGTAAGTCTCCTGTGCGTTGCCCGTCATCACATCGCCGAACAGTTTCCGGCCCTTGCGCTCGCGCATTGCGGTGCCCAGCGCCTGACCAGTGCGGATGCCACGGTCAAAAGCCCTCCAGTCAGCCATACCGATTTCCTTTTTTAGTGGACTGCCACGCGCCTTGGCGCGGCGGGTGAATGTGCGGGAACCAGTGCCGAGTCCTCAGCACGCAGGCTCACCTGATCGAATTCGTCGAGGGCGACGTGGAGCACTGGCCGGGAACAGCCGGCCAGCCGGCCGCTGGTGTCCTCCTCCGCCGCATCGAACATCAACAGGAACCCCGCGTTGATAATGGAGATGAGCAGCAGTGATTCAGAGTTGATGCCTTCCTGACGCAGTGCCATCCGCAGTGCCCAGCGCACCCGGATGATGCGGTCGCCATCCTCGATGCCTTGGACCTCGAACCCCTCGTCCACCAAGCCCACGCGATCTTCGAGTTCCACCCAGTCCACGACGGCCGCAAGGGACTGGCCGCAGAAGTGGAACACGATGATGCCGTGGTCCTCCGCCAACTCGGTGGTCGGAATGTCCTCGACGCGAATGATTACTGGCTCCATATCACCAGCGTAATCGCAAGCGGTAACCGCTCACAGAGCAGAAAAAACAGGGCGTGAGGCGTGAGATAGAAAAAGGCTCAGCGCCCAGTGAGCCTCTGCTATAATCCACTCCGATGCCTACCCAAACCCGTGAGATACCTGATGCCGATTGGCTGCGCCGATACCTTGATCGGGGTGGCCGGCACCTGCCGCGACCTCGTGATTTCGACCGGGTGAGCCTGATGATCTGGTCGCTGGAAATGCCAGCCGAGGACTGGGTTCGCATCAAGGCGGCGCACCGGGCATGGCGGTCCTACCACCGCCGGAAGGCGGTCCGATCCGCCGCCAACACCGTGGTCGCCCGGCACCACCTTTCCCGGACAGCAGATGAATGGGGCGCGTGGCTGACCGGGGACTATCTCAGCGACGAACTTCAGGACGCCCTGTTGACCTACTGCGAAGCCCACGACGTGGGCAAGGCCACGCCACAGCAGGTCATTGCCGAGGCGCTGAGGATCGCAGCGAAGCAACCAGAGGAACGATGATGTTTGATGAGCAGAAGGCCGAGGCGGAAGCCCGGATGATCGTCCAACAACAGGCGCAAACCCTGCCCGCCTACCGGGACGCGCGATGGGTGGCAACGCCGGACCACACCATAGAGCTGCGGAAGGGCGGCCTGACACAGGTGTGCCTGACCTACCACCGGGGCTTGCGGCAGTGGTCCGCACACAGCGTCGCGAAGGAACACGTCTGTAAGTTCGAAACGGCGGGCGATGCGTGGGCGGCGCTGCTCTCGGCGCTGAGGAAGGACGACAACGACGCACTGAGGGACCGCTGGCACGCGATGGACCCGCGCGACGGCCGCAAGGGATCGCAGCGTGAGGCAGTCATCGACGACCGTGTAGTGTTCCTGTCCGTGCGAGAAACGGCAGGGGGTCCATACTATGTGGCGTCGATGAATGGCACCCCGCTCCACGACGGGTCGAAGATCATCTTGTTCGACTACGAAGGCGACGCACAGATGGCGCTCGATAACGAAATCTTCTTGAGGAGAGGCAAATGATGACACCGAACACCGACCTGACCCTGCCGGACCACATCCGCGAGCACCTTGCTGATGATGAGATCGAGCAGATGCTGAACACGATTCTCGCCGATGCGGCGCTGGACTGCTTCGAGGCCACCTGCCAGCAAACGGTTCACTGGCTGACGGAAGCCGTTGCCGGTGTCCATCGGCTGCGCGAACTCGGACTAGAGGACGACGCGGTGAAGGCCGCGACCAGCGCCGGCGTTTGGAAGATGATCCAGAGAATCGACGCGATGGAAATCGGCACGGCTTAAGGCTACACTCTCCAGCGGAAGTCGGCTCATCACCGGGTTTCCTCTGGACGAAGCGTGGATGCTTCGGGCGGGAAGGCGGCGCAATGCCGCCTTCGCGTTATCTGGAGAATAAAAACCCCGCCGAAGCGGGGGAAGCAACCACATCACGACATCACGACATCACCTGAACTCTAGCACAGGAGATGTCGATGCCCCACGCCTACTGGCTCGCCGCCGACGAGATCGAAAACGCAGCCCGCCTCGCCTACAAGGTCGCCGCTCACTTCGGGTATGACCTTGCTGATCCGCCGGAAAGGGTAGCGGAAGGGCTAGGCACCGGGCGACGGCGTGAAGTCGTCAACATCGAGGAACTGGTGGCCTTGTCGCCTTGCGCGACAAACGAAGCGGGCGAGGAGGCGAGGTGCGCGAATTGGGCGAAGTGCCAAACAGGGATGATGTGTAAGGCGTTCCACGCCTACCTGCGACTGACTACCCTGCCCCGGCGAAAACCGGGGTTTCTGTTGCTGGACCGCACGCCAGATCGGCGACTTTTTAACCGGGTGATGGTGGACTGATCAGTGGCCCGGACATTTCGGTTCAGATTTTGATGCCGCATCGAAAAGCCATTGTATATACTCCCGTGCCATCGCCTCACGGACGGACCATACCCGGGGGTGCCCCCCTGCCTCCTGCGAGCACAGAAACAAAAAAGCTGTGGGCGTCGCAGCAAGCCATCATCACCACAACGCCAAGCCCACCTCGAATTTCCTGAACGAATTATCCCGCGCGACCTTGTGATCTGGCTCCGGATTTCCCGGGAGGATTACTCCCGACGAATACAAAGGCTTTGTAAGAACGGACTGCGCGACGTGGGCTTGGTATCGCCGTGGCCGGTGGACATCCTGACCGCAACGGCGGGGATGCCGCTATTTGTCCTAGAACAATTAGTGATCCGGGGTGGCCGATCAGTCCACCGGTCTCGTCAGAAACAATTTCCCGGACAGTCGCCGATCTGAGATTGCCCGCTAATAAGAGGTGATCGGGGGCATTTTCAGGATTGGTAAACATCGACTCGGCGGTATCGGGACGTTCCGATACCGAGCAGATTTACTCGAAGGTTTTCGATGGTACTCGACGCAGATTTGCTCGAAGGTTTTCGACGGTACTCGACGCAGATTTGCTCGAAGGTTTTCGATGGTACTCGACGCAGATTTGCTCGAAGGTTTTCGACGGCAACAGCACCACGTAACTCGAAAAAACTTTTTCCCGAACAGGTTCGCTTCCGCCGTTTGCCCCTGCTGGCGCATTTTCTGCGGTGTTTTCGGAACCCACCGAACTCGACTCGGAGTCTTCGGAGGACTCCGAACACTCGGGAACTTCCGGCCGGAACAATTTCCCGGACAGTCGCCGATCTACGAAAACGGGGTAATCACAGGTGATCGGGGGTGTTTTCGGAACTCACCATGGCGCTCTCGGCGTTCTCGGAACGTTCCGAAGACGGCCGCCGATCAGTCCACCGAACTCGAAAAAAACTTTTTCCCGGACGGTCGGTGACCTGCGATTACCCCCGTTTTGCAGGTGATCGGGGGTGTTTTCAGGATCGGTATCTTTCGTCTCGGCGGTCTCGGAACGTTCCGAGACCGGCCGCCATTATCTGTCCTAGGACAATTAGTGATCCGGAGGGGTAGGCCAAATGGTCCACCCCTCCTTTCCGGTTCCGGAAACGCCCGGAGGGCCAAATGGTCCTCCGGGGCTTTTGGCTCAGAGACTAGGGGTACGCCATTTGGCGTGCCGGGAAAACTCTTGCCTTACTTAAGGTGCCAGCGGAATCGGGACGTCCCGATTCCGACACCTAAACGCGGGCGGCGGCACCACGTTGAGCGCCACACTCGCCCGATCGCCGAGCGACCTCGTGGGCTATCTCGTTGATATTAATGGTCGGCGTGAGAGGATTCGAACCTCCGACCCCCACAACCCCATTGGGGGAACCCACAGTGTAAGTGCTTGATTCACCACACCACCGTCCCCTCTTAAGTGCCTGTTTCAAAACAGCCCTTGACCTATGTGGTGCCATACGCTACCATTCAGTGTCAGTGGCATAGCGCCACACCCGGCACCACACTAGATGAACCAGCGGACGGACCCGCTGAGGACCAGAGGAACAACGATGATGATGATGACAACGACCGGCCCGGTCAGTTGGGCTGACCTCACGCTCGAAGCCGACAAGCTTCGCCAGATGGGTCAACAAACGGTGGCGCAAGCCATCAAGGTGGGCAAGGTGCTGACGGCACTGAAGGTCACCTGCTCCAGCCAGAAGGACTTCCTGACCAAGGTCAGCGACAGCACCGGCTACTCCAAAACCCATGCCTTCGATCTGATGAAGCTCGCCGCCAACGAGCAGGCAGTGCTGACTGCCAAACACACTGCTGTCCGGGAAGCCATCGCCTCCCTGCGCCCGAAGCGGGTTGTCCGACGCGTCGGACAAACTGAAGTGGCCGTCGGACAAGCTCCCGATGCCGTCGGACAGGCTCCCAGCGCCGTCGGACAGGCTCCGGAGGCAGAGGCGTGGAACGCTTGGGATGAATACTGGCTTTGGTTCGAGGAAACCATCACCAACACACCAATGTGGGGCTGCGCCGGGGACTTCGTAAACACCCAGCTCGACGAGGCAAGAGGCGTGAACGAATACAACCGGGCGTCAACGCTCCACAGCCACTTGTTCCGTGTGTTCGACGAAATGCCGGCGGAGATGAGGGACGCCGAGCAGCGAATCCTCGACACCCTGCCCCCGGATATCTACAACCCCGAAGCACTCCTGTTCGCGCGGCTGCTGGCGAAGGCGATCCGGGAGCGGGCGGCGGAAGTGAAGGTCGTGGGGCACCGGGCGCTGGTGGGCTGGGACGACCCACTCGAAGGCGGTGTGTGCGACTTCGAGATATTGAATTGGCCGATCGTGGAAGAATGGAGACGCTGATGAAAAGGCTCACCGACGCTGCGATCCGGGCGACAAAGGCTGGGACGGACACCTACGACCCCGGCACGACCGGGCTGATACTTCGAACGACCAAGGCCGGACGCCGGAACTGGTTGCTCGCGTTCCGGATCGACGGCCGCCGGACCAAACTCACCCTTGGCCACTATCCGGAAATAGGTCTGGCCGACGCCCGGCTGGCAGCCGCTGAAGTCCGGCGCGACCTTGCGGCCGGGATCAATCCGATCACGAAAGCGGCCACGGACCGAAACGCGATGACAGTGGAGCAACTGCTCGCCGAGTATGAGGCACAGGAAGCCGTCCACCTCCGCTCAGCCACGGAAAGGATGCGAACCCTCCGGAAAGATTTACACCAGTGGCGGCGCAAGCGAGCGAAGGACATCTGCCGCAGAGATGTCGTCCTATTGCTCGATGTGATCCGGGGACGCGGACCGCACGCTGCCCGGAATTTCCAAGCCGCATTTGGGCGCGTGATGTCATTCGCTGCTGAGCGCGGGATCGTGGAGGTGAACCCCATCCAAGGGCTGCGCCGGAAACGGGACGCCCGGGTCAAGGCGCGGCAGGTTGTCCTGAATGATGAGGAGATCAGGAGCTTCTGGCATGGGCTGGATTCCATCGACGCGGCTGAAGCTACGAAGCTGGCACTGAAGATGGTGCTGGCATCCGGACAGCGCCCGGGTGAAGTCGTGGCGATGCGCTGGGACGACCTTTTCCCGGACGTCTGGACTATCCCGGCGGAGAAGCACAAAACGGGCACCGGCAACACCGTGCCGCGCTCGGCGGTGATGAACCGCATCTTGATGGCGATGCCCCGGCGTGGCGACTTCGTGTTCGCCAACGCTTCGGGCGACGGACACATCACAAGGCACGCGCTATCACGCCTCATCTCCCGCCACCGCGACGAACTCGGGTTGGCCCATGCAACCCCCCACGACTTGAGGCGCACGATGCGGACACGGCTGACAGAGCTTGCCGTCGATGTGATCACCGCTGAACTCCTGATCGGCCACAAACCCAGCGCCATCCTCGGCGAGGTTGCTGCTACCTACGACACGGCTTCCCGGATGGATCAGAAGGCGGCGGCAATGAAGGCTTGGTCCGCAGGGCTTTCCAGAATCATCGACGGGAAGCCAATGATCGACTCGGACTCTGGGTGGCACCGCCATGGATGACCTTTACAAAACCTTTGGAATCCCAAACCCAGCGCACGGCGATGACCGCGCACAGGAGTTGATGGCGGTCCGGCTCGAACTGGCTCACCTGCGTGCCGTGGTGGCGGCGCTTGAGGAGATTGAGGAAGAACTGGAGCCATCACCTGCGGCGGACCCTGACGCCGCTGAGATCGCCTCTCAGAAGGCGTGGTGGGCGACGGTTCGGCGAGAGATGACAGGCGAACCGGCCCCAGTAGAGCAGGCACGGGAAGCCTACTCAAAAAGGACGCGGGCTTGGTGGGACTATTGGGCCTCCCAATACAAAGCGTTCCGGGATCAAGGACACCGCAAGGGAGAGGCACGCGATGCGGTGCTCGCGTTGATGGAAGCGCGGGGCGTCTCGCCCTTGCCATCGGTCAGATCACTCGAACGGCACCTCAAAGATAAAGCCCCAGCAGTGAAGAACGGCCACTCAAAAAGGTAACAACAAAAAATCACGCCAAAACCCGCCATTCTGTTCAGAGTGTCGTTATCAAGCTGAACGATTCCCGCTAATCTCATCGCCACATTCCCCACTTGGAGATGGCGATGCCCACCGATACAACCACCAGAAAAGAGCCTGCCGCTCCCGCGCAGCCGCTCCCGCCTCGCGTTCTGAGAGAACGCAGTGTCCTTTCCTATACCGGACTCAGCCGCTCGACCCTCGGTCGCATCGTCAAGGCCGGCAAATTCCCTGCCCCCATCGACCTCACCGATGGCACCGTTGGTTGGGTTCGATCTGAAGTGGATGAGTGGGTTGACCAGCGGATCGCTGAATCCCGCAAGCAAGCCTGATAACAACGCTCAACTGGGTGGACAAAGAAATGCCCCGGAAACCGGGGCGAAGAACCCAACGCAACCACAGCCGCGAGTATAACGCGTCGTGGTCGCAACCACACCCGAGAGGTAATAGTGTGACCACTACAAGAGAGTTTCTTTCAACAGTTCTGCCCACCGACGCCGAGCGATACGGCTACGCAATAACCAACGGCAATCATTTTTCCCGGAAAAACGCTCCTTCCCTCGACGCCCTTGCGTCAGAGATCGACGCTGCCATCAAAACGAAAACCGACGTGTATTTCTGTGGCGCGACCTTCGAGCCGCTGCACCGGGGAGCGCTGACGAAGGATGGGAAGAAAGATAAAACCCAGCAGTCGGACCGATACGCGGCGAGCGTGTGCGGGCACCGGGTCGATCTCGACGCCCACAGCGATGGCAAGTCGGGGTATGCGAGCGTCGAGGCCGCGAAGAAGGCGCTGTGGGAGGCTGTGGACAACGGGTTGCCGGTGCCGACCTTCATTCTCAGCACCGGAAACGGGATACAGGCCCACTGGGTTGTCCCACCCCAGCCGAAAGAGGCGTGGAGCACGCAAGCAGCGCGTCTCCAACGCGTGTGCGAAGCGAAAGGGCTGAAGCTCGATACCACGGTATCGACCGACACGGTTCGCGTTATGCGGATGCCGGGATCGGCGAACACGAAGCGCAAAGCCCCCGACGCCACTGGCCGATGCGAAATCATCCACCCCAGTAATGGGACGCGAAAAACCTACACCGTCGAAGAACTCGACGCCCACCTCGACAAACTGGATGCCGCCACGCGCATCAACAACGACCTCCAAGCCGGGCTGCCGGGATCACTGAGTGGGCTTGGTGGGCAAAAGCTCGGTGCCGAAGGTGGCTGGTTCCAGCGCCTGTCCGACACGAAGAAGCTCACGGAACTGGTCAGGATGCTGTCAGCACTGTCAGCGAAGGACGATCAGGGCTACTTCGAGTCCATTGATGGCGGCGGACAAGCGGCAGGTGGTGTCGGCCAGTATTTCAAAATCTGTAAGTCAGCCATCGACTTGGTGGGCGAGGAAGCGGCCGCGCCGTATCTGGACCGGTTCTCGCAATGGAAGAACGGGGAAGTGAACGGCTCGCAGCGGGCGTCGTGGGATGGTGGCGAAGCGTGGCGTAAACGCGCCCCTACGCTCACCTCCACCACTGGCGGGACGCTGATATACCTCGCCCGCGAAGCGGGCTACACGCCGCCGGCAGATGTGATCATGGACGCGGAGCCGGACGACCCTGACTTCGCGTGGCCAGAGGTCGAACCTTTCGGAGTCCGGGACTACACGACGGCGGACTTTCCGATGAAGGCGCTGCCCCAGATTATGCGGGACGCGATCGAAGAGTATCGCGACTACGGACAGCAGCCGGTGTCGATGCTCGTTGCTTCTGCCATCTCTGCCGCGTCCCTCGCCGGGCAGTCGCTCGCGAATGTTGCCCGCGACGACGCACTCGTCAGCCCGATCAGTATGGCGAGCTTGACGGTGGCGGACTCCGGTGGCCGGAAAACGGCGGGGGACAAGGAGATGTCCAAAGGGATCAAGAAAGTGGAATCTGCGGTGTTGAAGGCGTGGGACGATGTGGTCGCAGCACGCGAAGCGGAGCACTTTATGTGGAAGCAAGCGTTGGAGGGGGTCGAGGAGGACATCCGCACCTTCACGAAGCGTTACAAGCACACGGGCAACAAGTCCGCCACGCAGGTAAGAGCGCAGGCCATCTCGGACCTGTCGATACGATGTTCCGTCGAAACGAACATCCAGAACCCGACGGACGCCGATATCTACCAGTGGCTCCAGTCGAAGCTCACCACCATCAAAACCGACGAGCCGAAAACCTTGGTGCGCGGCGCTTTGCGATATGGCGATGTATCCAAGGAAGCCCTCACCCGCGACATCAATTTCGGCTACCCCTCCACCTCGCTGTGGGATGACGAAGGCGGCAACGTGCTCGGGAGCGTGGCGGCATCAGAGGAAAACCGCCGGGGGTTTTTCGCGCGGATATCGAAGCTGTGGGACGGCAACCCGATCCCGGTCAACAGGATGGGGCGCGAGATGGAACGCCCGGAGGGCGAGCGCCGCTGTTCCGTCAACTTGATGATCCAGCCGAGCCTGTTCTGCGGACTCCTCGAAGGGTCGAACCGCGACGCCCGCGACACGGGCACGATGGCGAGGTTCCTCCTCACCTTCCCGGAGCCGACCACCGGCAAGCGGAAATACAAGAACCCGCCGACGATGGCGCGGGTAGATGCCTTCGCGGACCTCGTGGGGGTGGTAGCCCAACGCGCGGCGTCCGAGATCGTCAGTGCCGGCACCAATGAACTGTCGCCGCCGATACTGCGGCTGAGCGACGAGGCCAAGAGTGTCTGGACCAACTACTACGAACACGTAGAGCGCCGGATCGGTCCCGGCGAGAGCTTCAGCCACGTAGCCGACTGGGGAAGTAAGTCCGCAGAGCAGGCGGCAAGGTTGGCGGCACTCTTCTGCGTTCTGAACCGGGGCGGCGTCATCACGCGCGACCCCAACGACGAAAAATACGCGGTCGAGGTCGTTTCCAAGGAAGAGATGACCCAAGGCGTTCTCACCGCAGCTTGGTTCCTGAGCGAAACAGCACGGGTCGTCGCAGAGCACGGGCCAAAGCGGCACGAAATCACCGCCAAGCGGTTGTGGGAGTGGATACAGCGACACGCAGCCAAGAAGGACAGCCGGACGATCACACGCCGGGAGATCACCCGCGAAGGGCCGTATGCGGTGCGCGACGACAAGCGGGTCCGGGACACCCTTTTGTCGGTGCTGGTTGCCCACGGGTATCTGGTCGAGAAGCGGGTGCGGGGCGGCAAGTGCTTCTGCCTGAACCCCCACGCCGAGAGCCAAAAAACATGACGGGAAACCCCAGCCAACTGTCGGCCGGGCGATTGCTGACAGTTCTGCTGACAGTTCAAAAGGACGGAATCAGCCGGCTAACTGTCAGCAGTGTCAGCAGGGGTTCTGGGGTAGAGCCACAAATGAAAATCCAGAAAAAAGGGAAAATTCCAGCCGACATATCGCGACACTTAAATCTGTGTTTTTGGGGTCAAATCAGCACTGCTGAAAAAAACCCTTATAAAACATTAATATAGATAACTGTCAGCAGGTGTATTTATATGTCAGCCGAAAAAACACGATTTTTCGATTTTTTCATTTCCGCATTTACCCCGAAATGGCTGCGACACTGCTGACAGTTCGAGAGCGGACCCCTATCACACATACAGATAGTTTCTGTATCCCTTTTTTGGAGAGTGAAAAACAGTGCCACGATCCTTCCCTCCCCCCTCTGAAAAACGACTCCGGGAAGCGGTGAATCTCGCCGTCGCCAAGAACGGCCCCGACCCGCTGAAGGTCGGACTGTTGTATGGCACCCTGATCCCGGGTCGCAACGGCACCACCCCGCCCAAAACGGTTTCCGATGCGTTCACCCTTCTGTCCCTCGCCTACGGCATCCCCCTCGCCGTAGTTCTCCACCTGCGAGTGAAGGAGTGGCCCGCTGAACCCGATGTAGTCGCCCGACTGAGGTTCTACCCACTGCGGTATGACATCCCGTTGCCGCGCAAGGAAATCATCGACTCGATCACGGCACTGGGGTTTATCCGTGGGCTGGAGAAAAGCGACCTCGTGTTCCGGCCGTGTCGCGGTAGAGGACTGACCGCCCCCCTTGGTCGGTTCCCGCCCGGAGAGAACACCGTGCTGATCCCGGAATACAGGAACCACGAAGTCGTGGAAACGCAGCTCGCCTCTCCGGAAATACTCACTGCCGCCGACACGGCAACCAGTTTGGTGATGCGCGAAGCGAACTGCTACGAGGAGTGGACCTCGATGCGTGCCCACGCCCGGAAACGCTGGCCGTCGATCACTCCCCCCAATGGCACCCACTACAGGTTTTTTCGACCCCTATGAAAACGACAATCGCACACCAGTGCCCCCTTTGTGGCCGGTCCACCCGGCTGTGGTCCGACATCTCCATCCCTGTCGCCTCGGAGAACGGCAAGGTCGTCGTCATTCGCCCCTGCCGCAAGTGCGCCACGAAACCGGGCCGGCAAGGTCGCGAACGCCCGGGCTGGCAAGAATCACCTGCCGTGGCCCTTGTCCGGGTAGAGGGCGACGGCATTGATCTCGAAGCGTATGCGGCCGACATCAACCCCTTCGTCCACAACGCCCACCGCGAGGCAGATCGCGTATGGATGGATGCGGACAACCACTTCGGCGTCCGGGTTCGTCGGTGGCACCAAGGTGAAGCCCTCGTCGTGGCATCAGAGGAAGATCGCGACCGGTATTCCAATCCTGCGTTGCTGGCGCTGGTGGATATCGAGGTGCTTCCCCTTGAAGGGAACCGCCTTCGTGCCGTCCTCCCGGATGGTGAGGTGAAAAGCCGCCTGCTTGCGCTCAGCCAAGCCGAACGCGACACACTGCTGCGCTCCGACAGGGACGCCGCACGGGATGTCGTGAACGAGGTGTGGCCGGACTGGATGTCGAAGGAAAAATCGACAGTGATGCGGTCAGCAGGGATGGGGGCACCGAAAGCCGCACACTCGCGTCGTGGGCATTGGCGTCGCACGTCGTCGGGACTCTTGGTGTGGGTGAACCCCTGCGAGATTCACAAGGCATCGGCGTAGCGCCGGCACCAAGCCCACCGGGCCAAAAGGTCAAAAGGTCGATCCCCCGATCGGTCGCGGCCCCTTCGAGCGGCCCCCTTGTCCGACGCGTCGGACAACTCAAGTCCATCCACCGGGGGTGATCCTGAAGGTCGGGTAATACCAATCCAGCGCCGACTGCTCTGCCATCGTCAGCGGGATGCCTCCCTCGCGCTTGCCTCTGGCGACCTCTGCCGTTTTCCGGAGGTCGGCGTCCTTCCGCCCTACTGGACGGGGATCGGGGCTTAGAGCGGGTTCTGGCGGGGTTGGCAGCTCCGGGTCGAACATCGCCAGTCGCCACAGGCTCAAGTCCACCCTCCTACGGACGGACTGCCACCGGCAATGCCCGCAGGCGTTTTTCGAGGACGACCGACCCGCTTCGACTGCTCACGGCAGGTATGGAGCGCCCGGTCGATGCTGGGGATCGACACCAAGGTGTCCGCCAGCCAAACGGCATTGAGCACGCTGCGGCCGATATCATCATGTCCTTCGATCGCGTCCAGCCGCAGGCCACGCCCACCGGGTGTCGGTGCCGGCACGATGTTGTCGATCTGCTCGAAGAAGGTGTCAGCCAGTTCCACATCCTCTGCCACCGAGAAAGTTCCCGTCGAGGTATGCCGCCGGAACGCGGCCAGAATCTGTGCGTTGCCAACACTGATCTGAAGCCCTTGGCCCGTGGCAAACGCCTTGAAACTGGCGGCCGGCTCCCCGCTGGTCGGCATAATCGCAATCGGCGCAAGCCCTGCGTAGGCGGCCAATTCCGCAGTGGTGTTGCCCAGCCCTCGGGCGTCGATGGTTGTGACAACCTGACCGGGCACCTTCCTGACCAGATCATTGACGACCGTGGCCAGTCCATCTGCGGCCTGCGTTTGTGTCAGCCCTCTCAGTTCCTCGATATGCCGCACGATCACGAGGTGGATGTCGGTCATATCTGCGAATTTTGATTCGATCACTGACAGTGCGGCGGCGTCAGCAGCACCACCGGGGTCAAGAGATACGATGAACACTAGGGTTCTCCTATAGGTTTACGGGGCTGAAATTCTTCTTGGGCGTGATGCGGGTGGACCCGGATGCGAGCGATGGGAGGTCCAGCGACTGGGTGGCTGAACGACTGCCTCGTAGCGCCTCCATCTCCTCTGCGGACAGGATGCCGGCACCCATCGTCTCGACGAACCGACCCATTATCTCCCTCTCGAACTGCGTTTCGGTCAGCAGTGCCCTCTGCTCGGCGATCGCCTCGGCGCTGATGCGGCCGCAATCGAACTGCGAAACTTCCATTCTATGCCAATGCGGGTGGGCCTCTGTGTCCCGGTAAACGGCGCTGAAGAAGCTTCCCCGCGAGTGGATTGGTGGGCTTGATGCCAGAAAAACCGGTGCGTTCGTGGTTGAAACCATAGGTAACACCGAGGCGAAAAATTCCGATGGTGATCCATCCGCTTCCGGCAGGAAGAACGCTGCTTCATCAACGGCCAGCAGGCTCAGCCCGGACAACGATCGGACCGTGTTGGCTTGCCCCGGTATCGCCACGACGCGACCACCACCGCGCAATTCAAGCGACGACTTGTTGACCTCCTCGAACTCGGCATCGAGCTTGCGTAGATACCCGGTGATCCGCCGCAGTAGTTCGCCCGACTGCCTCTGAGCCGGTGCCGCCAGAACCACCATGGGTTCCCGGCCGTGGACCAACTCCCCGATCGCCAGCTCGGTGATGACCGCCCAAGCGACGGCTTCGGATTTTCCAACCTGTCTGCCGCACGCCGCTGCTGTGCTCTGGCGCTTGACGATGGCTTTGAAGAGCATCTCCTTCTGCCAATCATCGAGGTCGATGCCACATCGCTGGGCAGCTAGCCACGGCGCGACGGATTCAGCGGTGCTGAGTTTCACGACGCGTCCTCACCACCCGCTGCCTTGTCCAGCCGGCCGGCAATCTCCTCCATCGCCCCCGGGGAGGATGTATGGCTCTTCGCCCACTCCACCACGAGGTCGCGCACGGCTTCCGGGTTGAACTGTTTACCGTCCTCGTTCTTGTCGGATAGCAGGGGTTCGATGTATTGCCGTGCGTTCTTGAGGAGGTTGTCCGCGACTTGGGCTGCGCCACGGATGTCGCCCTTTTTCGCCAGCTTGCGCTTGTAGGTCTCCAGATCAATAAACTGCCGCCTCACCAGTCCGGTGTAATCAAGCTGCTTACTGACTTTGCTGACTGCCACCCGGGCCGATTGCTGCGCGTCAGCGATCATTTTCTCAGCCTCATCCGGGTCGTTGGGTTCTACGTCCGCGTCCTTTTGGAGGACTTCGCCGGTGATGCCTTCTGACGCATCAACATCCTCCAGCACCGTCCCGCCCCCCTCCTCTTCCGCTGCCTCGTCGTTCAGCAGCACGGCTTCGGATATCGCCTCGTCTGACATCGCGAACAGGTGGTTCTTCTTATGTCGCCATACGCTTACGTGGATGATCCCGTAGTCCTTGGAGATGTCGCTCGCGGGGTCGCCTTCGAGCAGGCGCTTGTTGATCGTGGCCAGTTCAGGGTGATGGCATACGACACATTGTTGTGGCATTTGGTATCTCCAGAGCAAAAACTATGTCCGGGAGTATAGCCGTACAATTACGTTTCAAAAAACGCGTTTCGTCGCATCACCTTTGTGTAGCACCCAGCCCACCACGCACGAGGCCACCGGGTCACTCCAACCCGAACCCTTGTGTGGAGCCATTTAGCCGCCTCGCCGCCCGGCCGATCCCTGCCCTGATCCGGGGTGATGTCGTGACCTTTT
>Ga0180438_10003317_pt1 | contig 24470 bp, 24 predicted proteins | sample SS_ome_12_FD_132455 | JGI IMG/M metagenome (GOLD analysis project Ga0180438, IMG submission 132455) | Hypersaline lake sediment archaeal communities from the Salton Sea, California, USA - SS_3_D_2 metaG | ecosystem: Environmental > Aquatic > Non-marine Saline and Alkaline > Hypersaline >... | reverse complement strand
GACGCAGGGTGAAAACCAATGAGCGTATCACCAATAGCATCAGCAAGTGATATTCAGATGGATTATATGAAGCTTCTGGTAGCACAGTTGCAAAATCAGAATCCACTCGAACCAATAGACAATAACGACATGGCAGCCCAGTTGGCGCAGTTTTCACAACTACAGCAGCTTGAGATGATGAACGCGAAATTCGAAACAGCGAACCTGAGCTTTGCAGAGATACTTTCAGCGACGCACAGCAATTACGCCAACTCACTCATAGGCAGAGAGGTTTCTTTCCTGACCGAGACGGAAACCGGAGAAGTGTTGCATTTGACCGGTCAAGTAAAAGAAGTGGTTAATGACCCGGCCGACGGAAGCACCCTGGTAATTGAGTCGGGCAGCGAGACCTATACGCTGGGTCTGGATGGAGTCATCTCTATCAGCAATTAGGCACAGCTACAGAGAATACCCCGGATATAAGGAGAATAGAAAATGAGTTTTGCGTTGTCAGCGGGAGTTACAGGGCTGCAGGCCCACCAGACGATGCTGGACGTGGCTGGAAACAACCTTGCGAATATCAACACCACGGCTTTTAAGTCGAGCAGAGTAACGTTTTCGGAGCTGCTGTGCGAAACGATTCGCAAAGCATCGGCGCCGACGGCGAACACCGGGGGCACGAATCCCCAGCAGATGGGCAGTGGCGTATCAGTTTCAGGCATATCGCCAAACATGTCGCAGGGCAATATTATGAACACCGGTGATCCTCTTCATCTGGCGATAGAAGGAGGGGGCTACTTTTCACTAAGCGACGGGCAAAAAACCCTTTATACTCGTGCGGGCGCATTCGCAGTGGATGCGGACTCAAACCTGGTGGATCCTGCGACGGGCTACCGCGTTCAGCGTATCGGCTCGACGGGCGAGAGCGAAGGGTTCCAAGCCGCGGGCAACAGCGATATTCAGGTGCCGTACGACGTGTCAATGCCTGCAAAAGCGACGACACAGATAACGGTGCAGGGCAACCTCAGCGCCGACGCGACATTTCCTACGACGCAAACCCAGGTGATAAATTCGAACATAGCCTACACGACCAGTAGCGGCGCCGTAGCCACCGGGAGCACAAAAATCGCAGATCTTGCTCAATATACAGGGACTCTGACATCGGGGACGATTACCTTCTCCGGTTATGAGCCGGACGGAACCGCTTTATCAAGCGCCACTCCGTCAGTTGACCTGACGATGGATATTGACGCAAACACAACGTTGGACGATGTACTTACGCACTTGAACACCGACGATGGAGCATCTAACGAACTGGTGACGATTAGCAGTACGGGTACCGGAGGTACATTCAATGTGGCATTCGGCACGACGGCGCCACTAAATGTTGATATCGACTTCGATGCTACGGCGGCCGACGTCAAGACTGCGCTGGAAACTTTGGGTGACATTGCGGCAGGCGATGTCAGCTGCACATGTACCGGCACCAATCTCACTGATGGTGATATAATCGTTGAGTTTACCGGCAACCTGGCCGCGACTGATGTTGCCGCTATGGTAATCGACAACACCAACCTAACAGGTGGAACTGCTTCGGTCGACGAGACGAATAAAGGCAAGGCTGTACAGGGTGTTCTTGGTGGTCATGCGACGGCGTCTTTGAGCAACGGCAAAATAGTAATAACCGATGCAACCAGCGGCTACAGCCAGACGGACCTGGCTATGGCCTGGAGCGGGGATGGTACATTAACAATGCCTGCGTATTTCGAGATGACAAAAGTCGGGGGAGAAGAGGTGAAGAACATCAATATCACTACTTATGACACTCTCGGCGGCAAACACGTTATATCAGGGGCTATTGTCAGAACAGATACGGCAAACACATGGGACATGGTGCTGACGTCTATCACCGGTGATATCCATGAGATAGCCTTAGACGATCGGCGTATACAGTCAATCGAATTTGATGAAACCAACGGTTCTTTCAAGGGTCTGAATACTACTGTCGGCGACAGCCCGGAATTTGTGGTGACATTCAAGCACGATACGGCAAGCCCCCAGACAATGACAATTGAGATGGGAACAGCGGGGCAGTTTGACGGTCTGACACAGTTTGCGGGCAATTCAACGGCGGTGGCGCGCGACCAGGACGGCTATGAAGCCGGCATGCTCAGCGCCGTTTCGGTTGACAACGAAGGGACCGTGATAGGGTCTTTCACGAACGGCATCAAGCGCGATATTGCGACGATACAGATTGCATTGTTCCAGAACCCGGCGGCTCTGGAAAGCGCCGGCGGCGGCTACTTCTTACCATCGGCCAACTCAGGCAATCCGATAGATACACAGGCGGTAACCGGTGGGGCCGGAAAAATTCACGGCGGCTCGCTCGAGAAATCAAACGCTGACATCGCAAACGAGTTCGTGGCGATGATCCAGGCACAGAATGGATTCCAGGCCAATGCCCGGACGATCAGAGTGGCCAACGACATACTGCGGGAACTGACAAGCCTGATCAGGTAGCCGTTTCCAGGATATTAGGATGATACCGGCAATGATGCCAAAGTCTTTCTCAGAGATGCTTTTCCTGGTGCTCAAGCCGACGGAGCGCTGGGAAGCCGCGAGGCGATTCGACGGTGGTTTTATGGCCGAGCGCTGGTTTATTCTGACGGGTCTGGCAGTCATAGGAATATTGGCGCTTCTACTGGCTATTATCAGTTGGCGGCACAAATTGGAGCAGGCAAAGGCGGCGGACCTTTCGTTTTTTGAACACGCGTTGAAAGAGGGGCTGAGCGAACGGGAGTGCCGGATTCTTCGCAGCGTGGCCGATTACGCCGGGCTGAGACAAAGCGAGGCGGTTTTCACAATGGCCGACGCGTTCGACCGCGGTACAATCCGTATGATGAACGAAAGCCTCGGCTGTCAGGGAACCGAGGAAAACGCACTGCTGAAAGCCGAGTTGATTTCCATGCGAGAAAAGCTGCGTTTTCATGTTCAGAGCGAAGGTTCAAAGGGGGAACCGGCCAAGTCGAAGGCGACCAGCAGTCGCCAGATTCCTGTGGGCAAGAAGCTTCGGATGACACGTCGCCTGACACAAGATGTGCAAGATACGGAGGACATTGAATGCACGCTGATACGAAATGATTTTTTCAATCTGGCCGTAAAATCACCGATGCCGCTGCAGAGCAGTGCGGGTGATCTGTGGCGGGTGCGTTATTATTTTGGCGCCTCGGTGTGGGAGTTCGACACAAGCATGGTAAGATGTGACGGCGATATTATGGTTTTAAATCACAGCGAGAATATTCGGTTCATCAATCGCCGCCGTTTCCTGCGCGTACCCGTCAAGATGCCTGCATTGATGGCAAAGTTTCCGTTCGAACGAAGGTTTTCAACACAGAATACAAACGGTCGGGCACTTCGAGAAAGGAGTGCTTCGAATAACTCGACAAATGCTTCGATCGGGACGCCGGAGCCTCCGGAATTTTTGCCAGCCACGCTCGTCGAACTTGCCGGACCCGGTTTGCTCGTAAAAGCAAATTTGGATGCAAAGGCCGGTGACAGGGTCCTTGTAGCTTTCAACCCGGATGAAGAATACCACAACGAGCCGGCGCCAAACCGCAGGCAAGCGAACAGTCAGGCGCCGAGAATAATAGAGGATGTCGGCATGGTCAGGCGCAGCACAGTAACGGAAGACGGTTTGCTGGTAGGAATCGAGCTGACAAGCCTTAGTGACTCAAACGTCAATGATTTGATCCGTTTGACCAACGCCGTTTCGCTCAGGGCCGGCGGCGAATCCAGGAAAACGCAGGATTCTTCAAGTATCGAGGAACGCTTTCAAGAGCCTGTGACCGTGTAAGGAGAACGAAATGTCGGACATGATGGCCCATATTAGCGCCAGCACAGATGGGCTAGCGCAGGAATTCAGTATCATCGCACATAATTTAGCCAATTTGAGCACCGTGGGATACAAGCGTCGATGCAACAGCTTCTCTCAATCCTTACAGATGCAGAAACAACAGGTTCAACCAGAGACTTCGGGCGTCGGCGCTTTGAGAACCACATTCGACTTTTCACAGGGCGACACCGTCGAGACGGGCCGGCCGCTGGACATAGCGCTTTACGGCAAAGGATTTTTCGTGATAGAGACACCGAACGGTCCGCTTTACACGCGCAAGGGGATTTTTCACATAAACCACAACAGCCAAATAGTGGATTCTCAGGGAAGAACCGTGGCCGGCGAAAGAGGACCAATCACAATACCGCTCGGCACCGGGCCTTCGCAACTTCACGTATCGAGCGAAGGAAAAATCAGTGTTGCGGCCACCGGTGCGGTGGCTGGAAAGCTCAAGCTGGTCGACTTCGGAGAAAACGAAGACAAACTGGTGCCGGTCGGGGCCAGTTGTTTCCAACTGCAGGATGACACAGAGCCGGACGATGCCGAAAATGTCGTTGTCAAACAAGGATATCATGAAGCCTCGAACGTCAAAATGACGGAGGAGCTGGTGGATATGATAATGGTGCAAAGGCTTTATGAAGCTAATATGAAGTTTCTCTCAGCCGCCAAGGACGTCTCCAGCAGCATAATAGACGCGGCGATGGGTTGAAATATAGAGGATATGGTTTGACGTTTATTCAGGTGACAACAAGGAGAACGATATGTTAAGATCATTTTCCACTTCGGCGACAGGCATGGCGGCCCAGCAAATGCTGCTGGACGTTATCGCCAACAACCTTGCAAATATCAACACGACCGGTTTCAAGAGGAGTCAAGTCGATTTTCAGGACCTTCTGTACGTGAAGATGAGACATCCGGGCACGGAAGTAGCGACGGGGATCAATTCTCCGACCGGTATGGAAATCGGCAGCGGCGTTCGGACCGCGGGCATAGTGAGAGTTTTCACGGGCGGCGAGCTTCAGAGCACGAGCAGGCCGCTGGACATAGCGATCATGGGCGCCGGCTTTCTGCAAGTAACGACACCAAGCGGCGAAACGCGCTACACCCGCGACGGCTCACTTCAGTTAAATGCCGACGGCGAGTTGACGACGACCACCGGCTATGCTTTGGAACCCTCTATCAGCATCTCCGAGGACGCGGTTTCGATCGACATCGGAAAAGACGGGACGGTGAACGAAACCGACAGTTCGGGCAATACCTCCTCCGTTGGTGTTATACAACTGGTGAAATTCGCCAACCCTTCCGGTCTTTCGAGCGAAGGAGACAACCTGCTCGCCGAGTCTGAGGCAAGCGGCACACCGACAACGGGCGTTGCGGGCGAGGAGGGATTCGGCACTATCCAGCAGGGATTCCTGGAAAAATCGAACGTTCAAATGGTGAGCGAACTGGTCAATCTGATAACCGCTCAGAGGGCGTACGAGGTGAATTCCCGTGCAATAAGAGCAGGTGATGAAATGCTGAGAAACTCAATCTCAATAGCCAGGTAAACAGGTATAACGATGAATATTAAGGCAGTCGGCATTTTACTGATTTTATGGGTGACGGCAGTAGTACAGTTATGCGATGCAGGTTCCGGCGCCGAGACCGGTGACCGTAAGGACGATTCAATCCGCCTGTACCTGCCCAGAGCAGTAACAATAAAAGACGCCGTTGCGAGCATAGGCCGGGTCGGCATAATAAGGGGGTCCGAATCACTTGCAGCAAAGGTAAGTGAGATTCCCCTCGGTCGCATTTCAGCACCGAACCAAGAGATTGTCATAGACAAAACGATGCTGCTTGGAAGACTGGCGTGCAGCGGGATACCGACGTCGAAGGTAACATTTGCCGGCGCTGAAAAAACGACAGTAAAGCGGCAGCAGCAGGTAATCAAAGGTGCGAAACTTGTCGAAACAGCAAGTCTGTTTCTGGAAAAGAACTTACCTTATCCGTCTGTTTGTGAGTGGGCGCCGATTAGAACGCCAAGAGACTTTGTCGTGGTCGGGGCGGCCGAAGATATTACACTGCGTCCCGTTCTTATAAAAAAAGACCACAGCATGGTCACGATTGCCCTTGTGACGGATCAAGACGGCAGGGAAACAGCCGCGGGGCAAGTAACTTTCCGAATAAAACATAAATGTCGCGCGGCGGTGACAACCACGGAAATTCCCGCAGGCACGGTTTTGACTTGCGACAATGCCGAGGTTACGGAAATCGTATCGGACGAGCCTACGGCCGTTGACTGGCAGGCCCCGTACGGTCTTGCGGCCAGGCGGGACCTTCCGGCAAGATGTGTTATTGGCCCGAGCATGGTGAAGCCGGTGAAACATGAAAAACCAGCGAAGGCCCAAAAGCCGCCGATAATTGTCGAGCGAAATCAGAATGTTCTCGTCCGGATCAGTCAACCGGGTTTTTTTGCCGGTGCGGTGGGAAAAGCAACGCAGAAGGGCCGGGCGGGAGACTACATAAAAGTCAAGGTGCAAATTACCGACACTCCTCGGATAATTTATGCAAGAGTCAATCAGGATGGAACCGTGGAACCTGTTTTCTGAAAAAGGAGAGACAATGAACAGAACAACAGCCTGTATATTTGTATTGACCGTTTTTCTTTTGCCTGGGGCACGGGGTGTGCAGGCCGATTCCATCTGGGCCAAGCGAAACAAAAACATGAAGGATTTGTACTCGGACGACGTGGCCCGGCAAATCGGAGACATACTAACGATCATAATCGTTGAAGACGGAAAAATAGAAAATCAGGTCGACCGTTCCCTGTCAAAGACCACCAGCAGGAGTAATACGTTCGACGGGCAGCTTGACATTGTCTCCACTCCGTCGGGCGCGAGCAGACCTAATCGCAATTACCTGCCGAGGATACCGTCATTTAACATGTCAGCGACCTCGGCGAACAGCCTGACCGGCAACGCGACGTTCAACGATGAACGAAAGATTACCGACGAGATTACGGTCGTAGTTGTCGACATTCAGCCAAACGGGAACCTTGTCGTGCTCGGCAAGCGCGAGCGCACCATCGCGGGCGACACACAGATCATTCAGGCAAGCGGGATCGTTCGTCCGAGTGACATTACTTTTACAAACACGGTGAAAAGCGAACAGGTGGCGAATTTCAACCTGGTAATGATAAACAAGGGCTACAGTGACAAGTACAATCGTCCGGGCTGGCTCGGTCAAATATTCGATTTTCTCTGGCCGTTCTAAGTTATCCGAAAAGGGCTTTAAGAAATGGGAAACATGATGAAACATCGTGTAGTAATGATCGCATTGATGACGGCACTTGCGCTCAACACGGCGCCGGCCGAACGTATTAAGGACATTGTCAGTATTCAGGGTGTGCGCAGCAATCCTTTAAGCGGGGTGGGGCTGGTGGTGGGTCTGACCGACACGGGGGACAAGGCCCAGCCCTCACAGCAAATGCTTATCAATCTTCTCCGGGACGCGGGTATCGTGGTGTCACCTTCGGACATAACGGGAGGAAGCATCGCAATTGTCATGGTTACAGCAGAGCTGGGTCCGTTTTCACGTGAAGGCTCGCGCATCGATGTTGATGTTTCGGCGATAGGCGATGCCGAAAGCCTGCAGGGCGGCATGCTTTTGGCGACGGAGCTGGAGGGGCTTGACGGCCAGGTCTACGCAATAGCTCAAGGCGGCATCTCGACAGCCGGCTGGACAGCAGCCGGCCAAAATGCTTCGATGACAAAAAATCACCTGACGGTGGGACGGATACCGGACGGCGCCATTGTGGAAAAGGCCGAAACCGCAACTTTCGTGGAATACATCGCAGGTCACAGGTTCATAACGCTGAATCTCAGAAACAGTGACTTTTCGACCGCTGAGCGCATCAGCAAAACGGTCAACACGTTTTATCCGAACAGTTCGGCTGTGGTCGATCCCGGCACGATCAAGATCATGGTGCCCGACAGCATCGGTGAGACGGGCGTAGCGGGCTTTATCGACCATATTACCCAGGCCGAAGTGGAGGTCGACGTTCCCGCAGTTGTGGTAATCAACGAGCGCACCGGCACGATTGTCGTCGGCGAGAAGGTGGGCATATCGGCGGTGGCAGTTTCACAGGGAAGTCTGGTCATTAAGATACGTGAGACAGCAACCGTTTCGCAGCCGACGACGCCTTTCACCGAGAGCGCAACAACGGAAGTCGTTGACGAAACAATAATAGGGGTAGAGGAAAAAGAAGCTGCGCTGATTCCCGTCCCCCATGCGGTCACCGTCTCAGACCTCGCCAAGGCTCTCAACGCGATAGGGGCGACACCGAGAGATTTGATAGCGATATTCAACGCACTGAAAAAGGCAGGCGCACTCCAGGCTAAACTGGAAATAATGTAGGAGCAGTTCCATGGACAGCAGCGAGTTAATATTCACAGGAGCCGTTTTCGGGCCGAATCCGCTGGCGGATCCGAGCAAGATCGATCATATGCAGGAGGGAAAGAAAAAGCAGGCTGCGAAGGACTTCGAGTCGGTGCTTATCCACAAGCTGCTTGATGCAATGAGACGAACCGTCGGCGAATGGGGATTTGAGAAAGACGGTGCATCGGAACAGGTTGATGGTATATTCAGTCTGTACCTTGCGCGCGACATTGCCGACAAGGGCGGTTTCGGGCTGTGGAAGGACATATGCCGGTTCTTAGGCCGGTCGGAACAGAAAACAACCACAAGCGAATCACTGGACAAGAGCGTATGAAAGCACTGCCGGTTAGATTAGAGAAAAAACTCGACGAGCTGCTGGTCGTTCTCGACAAGGACATCCAGCACATGCAAAAGAGCATGTCGCGATTGAATGAACTTCGCGGCCTGGTCATCAAGCGTGACGATGCGTCTCTGGGTAAACTGCTCGGTGCAATCCAGAAGGAATCGGGCGATTACAGGGAAAACGAAAGCAATCGGCAGTCAATACGAAAAGAGCTGGCGATGGCGTTAGGTTGCGGGATCGAGGAAATGACACTCTCCAAACTCGAGGCCATGACGCCAGAGTGCAAAAGAGCGGAGGTTGGGCGTAGAAAAACAGAGTTAAAATCATTGAGCCAAACACTCAGGAAAGAGTATCTGGTCACGGCAAAGCTCCTGTCGGAATGCGCGAGATTTAACAATAAGCTTTTGACCAGCATACTCGACCTCGGCAGAACAGGAACGGTTACATACGATTCAGACGGGTCGGCAGAGAGACCGGCCGGCGCTACTTTTATGAGTATGCAGCTTTGAGGGTTTGGGATCCGAGCGGAGTAAAGAGCAATGACCAACTACGCCTTAGCCTTGAGCGGGCTCACCGCCGCACAAAAAGGGCTTGACATAATCGGCAATAATATCGCCAACGCGGCGACCGAAGGTTACCATCGGCAAAGGGCCAATCTGGTTCCGGCTTATTCGTCGCAAAACGACGTGTTTCTGCTCGGGGGGGGTGTCATGGTCCCAAATACGATCAGACTGATAGACAATCTTCTCGAACTCGAGATTCTCAAGCAGCAGTCGGAGTTAGAGCAGGTTTCGCAGGAATTTACTACGTTGCGGACCGTGGAAAACACATTTGGTGAGTTTTCAACCGATCACGGTTTGAGCGCGGCGATAGACGACTTTTTCAACGCCTTGAGCGACCTGAGCACTTATCCGGATGAAGCAGTGTGGCAAAATCAGGCGGTTACGGCCGCAGAGACCATGGCTGGTCGTTTCAGAACACTGGGTGAATATCTAATTGAACTTGAAAATCAGATCAGACGGGAGGCCGAAGACGTGGTCGACCAGATTAATACGCTGATAACCCAGATAGCCGAGCTCAACTCCAACATAGAAAGGATAGAAGTTGGCGGCGCCCATGCCAACAACCTTCGCGACGCCAGAGACCGGCACATAAACGAACTTGCCGGTCTGATCGGTGTACAGACCCAGAGTAGAGAATGGGGGGTTTGCGATGTGAGCGCCGGCGGGATGCCGGTCGTGGTGAGTTCCTACTACACCGAGCTCGAGCTTGGTCTTGACAGCAACAACGATCTTGGAGTGACGGTCAAAGGGGCTTACACGTACGATACCACCATCGAAGGCGGGCGGCTTGGCGCAATGTTGGCATTGAAGAACACTATTATCCCGAGCATTGACGAAGATCTGAACGACCTGGCGACCACATTGATGACCGAGATAAACGAGTATCACGTTCAGGGGGTGGGCTCGGCGGGTTCGTTCACTAAACTGACCGGCTGGCCCGTTGCCAGCGAAGACCTTGCAGACTTCGAACCTCCCATCAGCGACGGCAAGATATATTTCAGGGTGACGGACACAAGCACCGGTGAAATCACAAGAACAGAGATAGACCTTGGAACGATAGGGCCGCTTACGCTTTCGAACATAGCAACCGAGATTACAAATAACGTGACGGGCATTCAGGCGTCGGTGCAGGCATCGAAGCTTGTGATCGAGCAAAGCGAAGCAAAATACAAGTTCGATTTTCTACCGGCCGTACTGCCTGAGCCTACGGCCAGTACTCTGGCCGCAGGTACGCCGCCGAGCATAACGGTATCCGGCATCTACACAGGGACAACAAACGATACCTTTCGCTTCAGCATTTCCGGGGCCGGTTCGGTGGGCAACGGTACGCTGCAGCTCGAAGTGAAGGACAACGGCGGCGCAGGCGGTGTTGTCGCCACGCTCAATGTCGGAGACGGCTACGCTGCGGGCGATCTTCTCGATGTCGGCAACGGCATCATGGTATCGCTGAGCACGGGTGATTTCGCCGTCGATGATTATTTCGACGTGGACGCGTTCGCCGACACAGATACTTCCGACCTGCTGGCGGCTGTCGGAATCAACACCTTTTTCTCCGGCAATAATGCATCGGATATGGCTGTCTGTTCGACTATATCGAGCTCGCCACAGCGCATAGCAAGCGCGCTGGGTGCGGAAATGACGGACAACAGCAACGTTGTCCGGATGGTGGAACTGAGGGATACAAGCTTAAGCAGTCTGGACTCGCTGACGCCGGGAGAGTTTTATCGACGCCTGATAACCAACATCGGACAGGATGTATCCATTAAAGAAATGGTGAAGGATAATATCGAGGTAATAGCCCAGAATCTGGCCAAGCAACAGGCCGAGATCAGCGGTGTCGACATCAATGAGGAGGCGGCACAGATGCTTGTATTCGAACACATGTTCCAGGCAATGGCCAAATACATAAACACAATTCAAAAGTCGATTGAGAGTATGATGGAGCTGGTGTAGAGCGTTTCGCTTATTCGAGAGGGGTCAGAATGTATGGAGCACTGAACAATACGTACAATAATGTGATGGTCGCCCTGAGCACGCATTCGGCCGCGATGACTGTCCTTCAGGAACAGGTCTCGACCGGTTCTCGCATAAATCGCGCCTCGGACGACCCATCAGCAGCGTATCGGATTTTAGGTCTTAGGACCCAGCAAAAGGATCTGGACAATTACATTGACAATCTAAGCAGCTTGATAAGTACGCTGGAGTTTTCAACTTCCATTCTGGATGAGATGAGAGACAACCTGGCCGATGCCGACGTGTATATCGCGCAGGTTTCCAGCGGAATTTACGACGAAGAGGCGCGCAAAAGGACCGCCGAAGCGATGAATGACATTTTGGAGCACCTTGTATCACTTGCAAACACAAAGCACGTAGATCAGTACATTTTCGGAGGAAGTACGACGGGCTCGGCCCCATACGCAGTGGAACGTGACATTAACGGAAACATAACGAGCGTAACCTATCAGGGAAGCCTTCAAAATCGAAACATTGAGGTGGCGCCCGGGGTCAAGGCTTCGACGCACTATATAGGACCTAATCTGTTCAGTTCGAAGGAAAGAAGTGATCCGGTGTTTGTCGGTTATACCGGCGCTGCAAACGGGACCGGAACCTCAAGCGTTGACGGTTTTGTATGGCTTGAGATAACGCAGCCGGGCGGACCAGGGACAGCATACCGCCTTTCAATCGATGACGACCCGGCGAGCTTTACCAGCGTGGACGTACCGCCGGGCAGCACGAACACGCCGGTAGTGCACGTCGATACCGGTGAGGTTCTATATGTTGATACGACCAACATCACGGGCACGGGATACGAACTGGTGAGCGTTCCCGGGACGCACGACGTATTCAACCTGCTGATCACTATCCGGGACGTGCTCAAGAACGAAAAGAACCTCTCCGAAGAGCACCTGGACAGCATAGGTGACAAGCTGACCTCGTCTTTGGATGAGGTAACGAATCTTCTGCTCCAGGATTCGGTTTCCGTGGGTTCGAGGATTGGATTCCTGGATAATCTGAAAGAAAGCCTGACCACCATGAATTATGATACCAAGGATGAGATGGTATCTCTTGAGGAGGCTGACCTTACGCAGATTGCGATAGACCTGTCTCGCCGCGAGCTTTTGTATGAAATGTCGCTTGCGGTGGCGGGGCGAGTGATGTCTCTGTCGCTGCTGGATTTTATTTACTGAGTCGGCTCTGAAAAAATGGGCATGTTTGCAGGAGGTGATTCTTGATTAGTGAAACGGCGACAGAGAAGAATTTCAGGCTGACAGGTTGGACATATATGTTTGATATTTATACAGGTTTTGCTTTTGACCGGAGAATTCGCCAATAAGAAGGCATATCAGCGAGCGGCACGGGATTTGCACATTCTCCGGTGCGGTACAAATGCGCGATTAGCAAGTTTTTCGGGAGTAAAGCAGGTGAGCGTCAGGACGGATTCGAGCGATTATCAGAGAGGTTTGGAACTGGCGGAGGCGGGTAAGCACCAAGAAGCCCTTGTATGCCTGCAGGAACATCTGCGAGAGGCGCCGAACGATCCGGAGGTTCTGAATGATACCGGCGCGATCCTGCACTGCCTGGGGCGTTGTGATGACGCCATCGACCATTTTCTCACGGCACGGAGCCTGCATGTTGACAGCCACGAAATTGTGTGGAACCTTGTGGAAGCATATCTTGCAGCTAACAGGCCGACAGAGGCGACGGAGCTTCTGGATGATATGGAGCGAATGGGCATATTAAATATAGATGTTCTTAACAGGACAGCCGATGTTTTTCTCAACCAGGACAACAGGGCCGACGCACTCAAGATTCTGAATCGGTCGCTGGAGCTGTGTCCCGAACAGGAAATTCTCAAGCCGATGATTAAAGCGATTCGCCTTGAAATGGCGAAAGATGGTTGCGAATGAAAGGACAGTCGATGCACGATTTTTTCAATGTCGCCGGCTGCGGCGGAGCCGAAGAAATACTCGAAGGAACTCGATTTTCCATGGACAAACCAAGTGACAACCCGACCGAAGAGGAACATTTCGGCGGACGGTACGAACTGCTGCAGGGGCTGGGCGATTGTTATACTTCTCTCGGGGATTACTCGCAAGCGCAAAAATGCTATGAAAAGGCTGCATCGCTGGAACCCGACGAGGCCGGACCTTACGTCGGACTCGGCGCCGTTGCCCTGCACAAGGATTTGCCGGATGATGCTGCAATAGCGTTTCGAGTGGCTTGCCGACTCGACCGCAACTGCGCGAAGGCTTATGCGGGTCTTGCAACGGCGGCGCAGAAAAAAGGCGATTATGAACAGGCCTTTGAAATGTATCTCAAATGCCTGGAACTCGATGCAGATAACCTGACCGCCCTGCTGGGTCTTTTTCAGACATCCTGCCAGATGGGCTCGTTTGAGAAAGTCACCCACTATCTCGAGATATACCTGGATATGCATCCGGGCGACGGTGCGGTGATGTTTTCTTTGGCTGCCCTTTATCTGAAAGACGGACGGCTCGAGCGGTCCGGAAAAGTACTTTCCGACATGCTGGATTTGGACCCCGACAATAAGGAAGCGGCAAATCTTTTGGAGGAAGTTGAACATCGTTCGGCCCAGCAAAGGCAAGCCGGAGTCCAGGCAGGATGAATTCTGACAACATCGAAACCGCGTTGAATAAACCGAAAGAGTTGCTCGCAGAGTTGCAAAGGCTGTTGGAAGCGCAGGTAACCCTTGCACGCCAGGGTAAGATCGACGATGTTGAAACCTTAAGCACCCGCATTAAAGGACTTGTCGGCCAGATGTCACAAAGACGAATTTTCGAACTCGACGAATTCAAAGAGCATCGCGGAGAACTGGCAAAGTTGTACAAACAACTGATACTTACGTTTGCAGCACAAAAGGACAACATAAGCAGACAGCTCCAGCGGGTCGGCGCGGGCAAGAAAATGCTTGGAGCATATCGTGCTAATGTTTGAAGGGGATAAAGCCATCTGCGCCGTAACAAATGTCCTATAATATACGTGTTCCGCCAGCGCTCGGGAAGTCGACTGCGAGAGCACTGGTGGCGGGTGATTGTATAACGGCGGGTGAGGCGAAAAGAGTAGATGCACTCAGGACTTAAGTTTGAAGTTCTATGGCCGACAACTATATAAGAGACAACGTACGGCGATCCGACGCTTTGACTTAAGGCATAATGAGACAACAAGGAGCTGACGCATGGGCACACTGCAACTTCCGGGGCTGGCCACCGGTATTGACACGGGCAAGCTTGTTCAACAGCTAATGGCAATCGAGAGCCGAAGGCTTGCCACCTACAAGGTAAGAAAGAGCAAGTATGAGGACCAGTCCGAGGCACTGGACGACTTGCGGAGCAGGGTCAGGGGATTGGAAACCGCCGTCAGCGCACTTTCCGACTCCAACAGCCTGGAGACTTTTATCACCAGCTCCAGCGATAAGGATATACTAACGGTCAGCGCATCGGCGAAGGCAAGTCCTGGCTCTCATTCGATAGAAATCAATCGGCTGGCAACGGGTGAGACCTGGATACAGGATACATCGAGCTTCAGTTACAAGACCGACTACGTGGGCGGCGGCAAGTTCATCTATTCGTATAATAATCAGGAGCGGATAATAACCGCTGTTGCCAACGAGACAACGCTGGAGGACTTTGTCACGCTGATCAACAATGACGATGACAATCCGGGTGTTACAGCAAGTTTGTTGTACCACGACGGCAAGTATCATCTTATGCTCAGCGGTGACCAGACCGGCGAAGATTACCAGATATCAATCAACGCAACAAGCACGGAGGTATGGAAGGCGGATTCGGCCCTTACCGCCGACACGGAAAACGCCGTTCTGACTACCAAGATTACAGACCTGGACCAGTTCGGAGCGAACCCTCTCGAAGGGGGCGAAGAAATCGAGATAACCGGCACCGACCGCTACGGCAACTCAATCGCTCCGTGTGACCTGCCCCTTACAAGCAACACAACCGTGGGACATCTTGTCGAGGAGATTGAAAAAGCATTTGATGGCAACGTCAGGGCCACTCTCGAGGAAGGCGTAATTGTCGTAACTGATAAGGCTTCCGGTGAAAGTCTTCTTTCGGTGGATTTGGATTACAACGCAAACGGCTCCTCGGCGACATTGACAGTGCCCAACATGGCCTTCTCGTTAGAGGGTGGAGACGAATCGGAGAGCCTTACCTCTCTTTCGTCGACGTCTTTTATCCAGACACAGCAGGCACAGAACTCCCAGACTAAAGTGGACGGATACCCTTCGGCTACAGCGGTTTCGGAACGGCAGGACCTGGCCCACACGCCAAAAGCAAACAGTGGTCACTTCCACTTAACCTACGGCGGCGAGACCACCGGCGAGATTGCCTATGACGCCACGACCAATGAGATTCAGGACGCCCTCGAATTATTGACAAGCGTTAACTCCGGGGATATAAGCGTCAGCGGAGACCCTCTGGACGTGGCGGGCACACTGACGTTCACATTCAGCGACACGCTCGGTGATGTAAACATGATACTTATCGATTGTTCGGCGCTGGACCAGACGTACGTGGTAACGGAACACACACAGGGAGTAAGCGCCTGGATCAGCAGGAACAGCAACAGTGTCACCGACGCCCTGACAGGCGTAACGCTGCACCTTCAGGATGTCACCACCGTGGCGGCCGGAGGTTCGGGTGATCCGATTGATATAACCCTGCGAAGAAACACCGCAGCGGTGAGCTCGAAGGTTCAGGCTATGGTCGACTCCTACAATGAATTGATGGAATTTCTAAAGGAGAAAACCGAATACGACGCAGAGAAGAAGGAGATGGGCATACTGAGCAGCGACTTCGGGGCATCATTCACCAAGAGCCAGATTCGCGGCCCGTTCAGCGGCATAGTAACCGGTTTCAGCAGCCAGTTCGACAGCTTTATCCAGGCCAGCGACGTAGGTATCTCGGTTGGCGGAGACGGGATGCTGAAGCTGGACAGCAGCAAACTGAGCGATGCGATAAATGAGGATTTTCTCGGCGTTATCGAGCTTCTTGGCGCGACCGCTACGGGCAACAGCGAGAGTAACGCGGTCGAGTTTTACACCGCGAGCGCCAAATATACGACTGCCGGAATTTACCACGTTAAGGTGGAGGTGGTCAGTGACGGCGAGGGTGGTTTCGAGATCGAAAGCGCGTATATAAAGCTTTCAACGGATACAACCTACCGCAGCACTACATGGGCAGGCGGTATTGTTACCGGCGACAGCAGCTTCGAAATCGACGGAAGCGGGCCCAAATACCCTGAAAACGGGTTGCAGCTAAAGGTGGATCTGAGCCAAGCCGGCACCTACGGAACCGACGAGAACCCCGTCGTAGTTTATGTCAAACGAGGTTTTGCAGGTATACTTGAGAACATGCTTGATGAAATACTTGAAGTCGACGGCAGGCTCGATATCGGGTCGGACATTCTGGACGACAAGATAGAACAAATCGATTTGACAATCGATCGCGAGGAAGCACGCCTGGAATGGGTGGAGCAGAACCTTGTCGAAAAATTCGCACGCATGGAAAAAACACTGACGCTCCTACAGCAGCAAATGGGCGCAGTGGGCATGCTGCTCGCGAATTACACCAGTACGTAAGATATGGAAGAGGACGCCCGAAAGGATGGGGATCAAACGGCATGCGCGAAGATTTGGTCGGGCTCCAAGATATCACATCCGTAACCGTTAAGAAGTTGGCGGAAATCACGAACGATCGAAACTCTTGATTCGTCACGGCATCCGAAAAGCATGGCGGTGCGGGCACATGCAGCGATTTTCATCACGGCCGCCTGTCCCCTGATGTCGGGAGCGTAGATAATCAGATTGTCGTATTGACTTTCGAGGCGGCTGATTACTTCCGTTTCCACCGATCGCGCGGCACCGAAATAGCCAACCGGTAAAACCCATAGGTTTTCGATACAAGTGGCGATTGCCCCGGGCAGTGTCCCGCCGTCGTGTTGTGCACCATCGATGTCGAACACCTTCGACACAGCCGCCCTGTGCGAATCAAGGTCTATCAACAGACACCTTCGTCCGCTCTGTGCCAGACGTATTGCGACATTGACGGGTATATTGACGCCCAGCAGCTCGACGCTTTCGGCCGCCATCAGTATCGTTTTGCGGTTATCACCGTACGCCGACCCGATCAGCCCTGCAATTGCATCGTAACAGCCGCTGTTCTCGACTTCCTGCCGCATCCACAAACTCGAATCAGCCTCTTCAATTTGATTTTCGGCGGACGGGGGCGTTTGTGACCAGTCGATTTTTTTACCTGAGAAGGTTTGGCGCGCATGCAGTTGTTCGTCATCCGGAGCCGCCGGATGCACAGTATCATTGAATTCGGCCTCAAAACACCCAGGCGATTCGACGTACTCGCGGCGCTGCCGGATGATGGTGTTATCCTCCGATTCGGGCACGGCCATTGAGGCTTCCGTACTCACGACCTCTATCCACGTTCGCTCATTGCGCCAGACCAGGCTGACGCTTTCATACTCGGCTGGGATGACCAGGTTATTCAACGCCAGGTATCTCGCGGCAAAACTTACCAACAGGGCCGAAAGCTGGTTTATGACACCCGCGACTGCAACCAGGGCGGCATACATTTTCACCGACACACCGCCCGACGCTACACCGGCGACGCCCATCATCAGCACACCAACCGTGCCTGCTGCGATAGTCAGCAACTCGACAAAGGCGGCACAGAGCATGAATCTGGCGGCGCCGACCATGGCAAAGAAAAAACCTGCTTCACGTGCGAGATTCCGGTGCAGCCGGTCTGCGCTGGTTTCGTCAATGACACCAGCATTGAGATCGTTGTCGATGCCGATCTGCCTGACCGGAGCGATGTCATCCGCAAACTCGGCGCCTGCACGGCCGAGCTTCAGGCTTGTACGCCAGACAACGACGAAAACAACGACCGCAAGTGAGGCGAAAATCAGAATCATCGCTATTGCACCACCACGAATCAAGACGCTGCCTACCAGGGAAATAATTGTGCCGGCGTCGGCTTTCGAAAGTATCAGCCTGACAAAGGCCACGCTTAGTCCCATGCGCAGCATCGTTGCCGCCAGTATCAGCAGAGGAAAACCCGATACCTCCAGAATCGCGTTGGCTGAAAAAGCTATTATCAATACCGCCGCCGTAAGGCACACACTGAAAATCAGAACAACGTCGAGCAAATGGGCCCCTCCCGGAAACAGCAGACCCGCGATAACCGCCAGGGCTCCCGCTGTGAAGAGGAAATCATTGCGACCTACAAGTCGCAAGTCAATGCTCTGCTCCGGATTCGGACTACGCCAAAAGGTCATTTGTCAACTTCGAATTAATGAATTTTATGTGGCAACTTTGATTTATACTTTATGCCGCAGCCGATAGATCATCGCGAGCACTTCCGCAACCGCCATGTACAACGCCTCCGGTATGCCGCTGCCCAGATCAACGGTCGAATATATTGTTCGCGCCAATTGCGGTCTTCTTATTATCGGCACCCCGTACGCACGTGCGATTTCTCTTATTTTTTCAGCCATGTGGTCGGCGCCTTTGGCCACAACTTTGGGGCTATCCATTGTCGCGGCATCATAACGAAGGGCCACAGCCACGTGCGTCGGGTTTACGAGGACAACGCTGGCTTTGGGAACCTCCTGCATCATCCGCTGCATGCTCATCTTTACCTGGATTTCCCGGATTCGTCTTTTGACGCTCGGCAGGCCCTCGAAATCCTTGCGCTCTTCGAGAACCTCTTGTTTGGTCATCATCAAATCCTTAGTGTATTTCCATTTCTGGTAGAAGCTGTCGGCGATGCCTATGACCAGCAGCGCGATGCAGACGCGTATCAGCAGACCGAGTATTATTCCTGCGATGGCCGTCAATATTTGAGTGGACCACGTCCATCGAAGAGCAGCCAACATATCGAGTCTGCTGCGAAGATAAAGCCAGACTATTATCGAGACAAATGTCAGTTTCAATATCGCGGCTAAGAGATGCACCATTGAGCGAGCGTTTATCAGCCTCTGTAGTCCCTCGGCGGGATTAATCGCGTTGAAGCGGAGTCGTATGGCCCTCGGAGCGAAGGTGGGACCGCTGACGGCGACGCAGGAGACGATGCCGCCCACACAAACCGCCGCAAAAACCGGGCATAAGATGACCAGCGAATCGATTATTCTTGCATTGAACAAGCCCAGAAAAGCCTGAGTATCGGCGAAGACTTCGCTGTCACCCGATATCCCGTATCTCATCTGAACAAAGAACCATCGCATCATTTTCGGAGCCATCAGAGCCAGCACGATAGTCAGTGCTATTATTGACACGACTGCGGGTAGTTCCTGGCTCTGGGCGACCTGGCCCCGCTCCCTTGCCCTGGCCAACCGCCTTGGTGTCGGCTGTTCGGTTTTTTCTGCCGCGGGTTTCTCCGGCATGATCGATACCCGTTAAGAACAATTTGCTGCTCTGTCTTTTCCCTTTACTATGCAGCTTTCTTATGCGCCAAGAGGCATCACAAGGGCAAAAGCTTGCCCAGCCAATCGGCGAACTCAGGGATGAAGCCGTTAACAAGGGGCACAAATAGCACGGCCATGAGAAGTCCAAGGCCCACGCGCAGCGGCAAGCTGATAAACAGTATGTTCATTTGTGGAGCTATGCGCGCCAGCACGGCCAGCGTAACCAGCAGCACAATAAAAGCCGCCAGTACCGGTGCCGACAATCTTAATCCCGCCAAAAACATTGCCGAACCGGCCTCGAGCACACCGGCCGTCAAAACCGGTGTTGTCGGGATGCTCCCGACTGGAAATGCTTCATAGCTTTTTGAGACAACCATCAGCAGCAGATGATGACCGTTGGCGCTTAGAAAAAGCAGAATGAATATCATTTCGACGAGCATGCCGAGCGGCTGAGCCCCCTCGCCGGTCAGCGGGTCCAGCGTGGCCGCCAGCGCCAAACCCATTTGACGTTCGATCACCCGACCGCTGAATTTGACTATAGAGAATATCAGAACCACAATCAGACCAAGGGCCAGACCGTAAACAGACTCGTTGACTATCAACAACAACGCCTCCAATACCGTGACTTTTGTCGCGTCAAGTCCGAAAGGGATGACGATCGAGAAGAAAATCGCCATCCCCAGGATCGTTGCGACTTTTACCCTCGCCGGTATGCTCTTCCAGCCAAAGACGGGAAGTACCATGAAAAATGCCGAAAGCCTTGTCAGCACGAGCACAAAACCGAGCAGTTTTTCAATCATCAGTTCCATGAATCAGGGCCCGTAATTCTGTATATGGGCGAATATTTCGCTGGTGAATTTGAGCATGATGCCGAGCATCCATCCGCCAAAGATCAGCGCCACCGCGCCGACGGCCAGGAGTTTCGGAACCACTGTCAGTGACATGTCCCGTATGGAGGTGACCGCCTGAAACAGTGTAATCAGGACGCCGACAATCATGCAGGTAAGCAGAATCGGCGCCGAAACAAGCAAGGCCACCTCGAGTGCGTGTCGCCCAAGATAAAGAGCAAAGGTATTATCCATAAGCCATGTCAGTTAAAACCGAGACTAAGACTCCTTGCCAGCAGACCCCACCCGTCAACCAGGATGAACAGTATCAGTTTGAAAGGCAAGGAAATCATGACGGGCGGAAGCATCATCATCCCCGCGCTGAGCAGAACACTTGCAATAACCATATCCACCAACAAGAACGGAATGAACAAGAGACAGCCGATCTCGAAGGCGGTACGAAATTCGCTTATGATAAATGCCGGAATCACTATGTGCATGCCCACGTCCGTCGGGCTCGACGGCGGGTCTATCTTGGCCATCTGAACAAAGAGGGCCAGGTCGGATTCACGACTCTGGCGAAGCATGAATTCCTTCATCCCCGCGCCGGCGTTGGCGCCTGCGGTTTCAAAATCAATCTGGTCGGCAAGATACGGCTGAATGGCTGTGCTGTTTATGTTCGAAAATGTCGGGGACATGGTATACAGAGTCAGAAACAAGCCCAGACCTATAATTGCGATGTTGGGCGGGATCGTCTGTGTCCCCAAAGCCCGCCGAACAAAGGCCAACACGATGACTATCCGCGTGAAAGACGTGGTCATTATCAAAAGACTGGGCAAGATGGCCAGTCCCGTGAAAATGATAACAAGCTTGACAGGTGTCGACCAGTCCCTTCCTTCGGTCTTGTCGGCCGTTGCCTTATCGACCACCGTTACAAGGTCGCTGATGCTTGGAACTGCATTTGGCGGGCTGCTTGACGCGGACGTCTCGCCGGTTCGGCCGAGAGAACGACCGGGCCCTGCGAGAACAGCAAGCAGTGAAAAAACAATTCCAACAACTCTACCGGTCATTTACATCCTCAATTGTTCGGGTTCGCCGGGATCTGTCTCACCGAAGGGTCTGTTTGCGACCAGTATTCCGTCAGGTCAGTGAGCATCGTGATACTCTCATTTGTGCTGCCTATAAGAATTCGCTGATTGCCCACTTCGAGCAGGTGCACGGCTTTGCGCTGGCCCAGATGGGTCGTTTCAATAATTCGAACTTCTCTGCCCGGCAGGTGGGTGATTTTTGGCAGGAACTTCTTTGAGCAGTAAATCGCCCCGGCGCCCACTCCGACAACGAGCAGGATCATTATCATCATTTTGCCCATTAACTCGCCGGTAGTGGGACCACCGGTCGAAGACGATGAAAAATTAGGGTCGTTTGCAAACAGCGGGCTGGCATTGTCAAACAAGGTTCTTTTCGGTTCGGCGCGAACCGATTGATGCGAGTGTAAAAGAAGCGCACAGATGACCAAGGCAACCGCTACCAGCAATGCACCGATTTTTCTCTTTTGTTGCGTCACGCTTCAAACAGACCTATAGTAATTCTCCCGCCTGTGATGTGCAAATGGCGTGCCGAAACGGCAAACCGGGCATAATGTGCTCTAAGCGGCGGTTTTGATACAGAATTCAGCACTGAATCAGGCGTTTTGTCGAGAAACTATACAAGCGTGACAAGCCCGTGGACCGGCAGGTTGGATGTAAAAGATGCGTCGATTTGCATGGCAGGGCAAGAGCCGCAACCAGACTCGACAGCCAGCCCCGTCGCCATTGGCACGACCTACTCATCTGCCCTGAGCACAGCGATCATTATCTGTGACCGCGCCGAGACCGCACCATCCCGGCCGACCCAATCGCCTCCGGGACCTGCGCCCCAGCAATAGACGGGCCGCTTATAATCCTCGGTCTGGAGGCGGCGCAGAAACTCAGCGACAGCCCGGGCCCGCTGGGCCGAGACAATCCACTGCTGCTTCTCGGTCGGTTCATCCGGCGCCAGACCAAGAACATAGAGCACGATATCATGGGCATTTGAATTGTGCCAGACATCCCGCCAAAACTTCTTCAGCCACGCCTCAGCCTCTTGATCCAACGCCGAAGCACCGGGGGCAAACCGGATATCGGTCACTGCAAAATCTGTCTTTTCTGCTACTATTTGCGAGCGGACCGTCTTCACGGTGCGGGCCACCTCTTTGAAGATACGCCGAATCTCTTCTTCGGTGGCATCTATTGTTCTGCCGTCGAACTGCTCGTCCGGCTCATCTATGAAGTACTTTATTTTGTCGTGCTCGAAAATAGGCGTTATCTTTTTGCCGACCAGCAATCCGATTCCGAGACTCCTAACCGAATAAAGAAATGAGGCCCTGCCTATACCCACCAGTTCCGGATCCCGCATTCTGGCAAGGCTGAGCAACATAACGAAAAACGTCAGCAGCAAAGTCACCATGTCCGAGAAAGTGATCAAATATGCGGGAGCGCCCGGTTTGTCTTGCTCTGTGGTCTTTTTTTCGCGCTTCAATCGTATAATCTCCGCTCGAGTATGACGATCTCGAGAGCACGTTGTGCACTTTTGCTTCGGCCTTTCGATGTGGTGGTCTCAACGCTTTCCTGCGGCAAGGTGCTCATTGACGTAATGCTGAACCTTTCCCTCTCAAGGCCCTGTTTGCCGAGATAATCAACCACTTCCCAGGCCCGCTGCAGGCCGTCGATTTGCTCGGCTTTGGCACTGTCCCGCCCGTTTTCACCGACTACTACGCGCCCCGGTACTTTTCTGAGAAATTCTGCGATGCTCGCGATAATGCTTCGGCCGCGCGGCGACATCGCTGCTGCTCTACCCCAGAAGATTTTCTTGGATGGGATCAGAAAAACTTTGCGTCTTCGAAAATCCACAGGCTCGGTTTCCCGCTTTTGATTCGGTTCGGGTTCTTCTACAAGGGCGGGTTTTTCGCTTCCTTCGTCGGGTTCTTCCGTGGGCTGGATCTGGTCGGTGGGCAGAAAGGCGTCACTCGTTCGCTTGTACTGAACACTCACCGTCGGCATATGCTCGAGCATGCTTCTGCTCAATTTCCGAAGTACTTTTTCATCAAACGACGAAAAACTCAGAAGAAGCACAAAAAACGTCAACAACAGCGTCATACAGTCGCTGAATGTCACCATCCATTGCGGTGCACCCTTGGGTGCGTCTTCTGGTTCTGACTGTACTCTCCTGGGGACCACTACACTTCAGCCTTCACTTCTACGCGTCTGCTGTGCGAAATGAACACATGCATTTTCTCACGAACCGCGGTCGGATTTTCGCCCTGGGCGATGGCGCAGATGCCTTCCACAATCATTTCCATCGCGGTGGTCTCGGCCTTGGAGTAAATCCCGAGCTTTCCGGCCAAGGGGATGAAAACCAGATTTGCAACAAAAGCGCCGTAGAACGTTGTCAGCAACGCGACTGCCATTCCCCCTCCTATTTTATCCGGTGAGGAAAGGTTGGAGAGCATCTGCACCAGGCCGATGAGAGTCCCTATCATCCCGAAAGCCGGAGCCGCCGTGCCCATGAACTCGAGGATCTTCTTGCCGTTGTAATGACGGTCCCGCAGGTATTGAATTTCCAGCGACATGATGTCGCGAATGGTGTCGGACTCGTGCCCGTCGATCAGCATCTGCAAGCCCCTGACAAAGAATACATCATCCACGTTACGAATCTCGCGCTCCAAAGCCAACGCGCCATCTCGCCTGTTGATTGCCGCAAAATTCACCATCTTTTGAATCACTTCCGACGGCAGGGGAACCTTTGTCACTATTGTTTTTTTAATTATCGCAAATATCCCCAAAAATTGCGGCAGTGAGAAGTGAATAAGCGTGGCACAGAGCATTCCGCCGACAGTGATGGCAAGCGACGGGATATGCAGAAACATGTGCCAGCCGCCACCGGCTACAATTGCGCCGACGATAACGAGAAAACCGAGG
>Ga0180438_10003316_pt1 | contig 24471 bp, 20 predicted proteins | sample SS_ome_12_FD_132455 | JGI IMG/M metagenome (GOLD analysis project Ga0180438, IMG submission 132455) | Hypersaline lake sediment archaeal communities from the Salton Sea, California, USA - SS_3_D_2 metaG | ecosystem: Environmental > Aquatic > Non-marine Saline and Alkaline > Hypersaline >... | reverse complement strand
TTCATGGCCGAATCCCTGAAAGAAAGGGATGAAAAGCTTAAAGAACGGGCACAGAAGACGATTCAGGAGTCAGAACGGCTGGCCACAGTGGGACAGTTAGCCGCCGGTGTGGCCCACGAGTTGAATAATCCTCTGGGCGGCGTTTTGATGTACAGTCATCTTCTGCTGGAAAAAATGGAGGAAACCGATCCCAATAAAGACAATCTGGAGAAAATCGTCACTCAGGCCACACGGTGTAAGAAAATCGTAAAGGATTTGCTCGATTTTTCGCGGCAAACAGAACCTACGATCGAACCGGCCAATGCCAACGAACTCTTAAACAGTGCCTTGTCGCTGGTGGAGCATCAGGCCATTTTCCAGAACATTCACATCATCAAAAATTTGACTACCGATCCTCCCAGCATCATGGTCGACGCTGCACAGATTCAGCAGGTTTTCATCAATATCGCTTTGAATGCAGCAGAGGCCATGGAGGGTCAAGGGAATTTAACCATTCAGACAAATGTCTCCGACGATGGACGGCATATAGAAATCTCCTTTACCGATACGGGGCGTGGTATTGCCGAGGAGGATATCGAAAGGCTGTTTGAACCATTCTATACGACCAAAGAAGTTGGACGTGGTACAGGCTTGGGTTTGGCCATCAGTTTTGGAATCATCCAACGACACGACGGAACCATTGCTGTAAAAAGCAAATTAAATGAGGGTACGACGTTCACCATCCGATTGCCTGTTGAGAAAGAGGAAGAATAAATGCCCATTCCGATGAACATACTCGTTGTCGACGACGATGAAGTCATCCGCGATGCGTGTGACCAGCTCCTTTCAGGAATGAAATACGACATAAGACTTGCTGTTGACGGGAATGACGGTCTGGAAAAAATTAAAAAAGAGGCCTTTGATATCGTTATACTGGATTTGAAAATGCCCGGTTTGAGTGGAATGGAACTCTTAAAAATCGTCAAAGAGGACAATCCCGAAACCATCGTTATTGTCATCACGGGCTATGCTACGGTGGAATCGGCGGTTGAAGCCATGAAACTCGGCGCTTATGATTTTCTCCCCAAACCGTTTACTCCCGAGGAACTACGTATCATTGTCCGAAGAGCTACAGATAAGAGGAAACTCACTCTGGATAACCTGCGCCTTAAAAGAGAATTGGATTCCAACCAAGAATATGAAATGATCGTCGGAAAAAGTCAGGGCATGCGTCAGATCATGAAACTGATCGATAAAGTGGGTCCCACAGACAGTACAGTACTCATCACGGGCGAAAGCGGAACGGGCAAAGAGCTCGTGGCTCGCGCCATCCACAGGCAGAGCGCTCGTAATGAGAGGCCTTTTGTGACAGTGGACTGCAGCACCCTGGTAGAAAACCTGTTCGAAAGCGAACTCTTCGGTCATGTCAAAGGCTCGTTTACCGGCGCTACGGCCACCAAGCACGGCCGCCTGGAATTGGCCAACAACGGAACCGTTTTTTTCGATGAGATCAGCAACATCGGTTTGAATGTGCAAGCCAAACTTCTCAGAGCCATCCAGGAGCGGGAGATTACCAAAGTCGGAAGCACACAAGCCGTCAAGATAGATATCCGTATCATTGCCGCCACCAACCGGGACTTGTTGGAGTGTGTTAAAGAAGGCAGTTTCCGCGAAGACTTGTTCTACCGGCTGAGTGTCGTGCCCATCCAGTTGCCACCTCTGAGGGAGCGTCAGAATGACATCCCTCTGCTGGCGAATCATTTTCTGAATAAATACAACAAGAAACGGGGAAAATCCATTCATGGTATATCCGATCCTGCGATGAATGCCTTGACGAATTACGATTGGCCGGGTAATGTGAGGGAACTCGAAAACACCATCGAAAGGGCTGTCGTGCTGACGGAGCATCGGTTCATCGAATCGAGTGACTTGTCTTACTACGCCTTTAACGTGGGTACCGAATTGGATGCATCGAAAGAAACAGCCCTCGCTGATATGGAAAAAGCACACATTGAAAAGACGCTCAAGATATACAACGGACATAAGATGAAGGCAGCCGAGGCACTGGGCATCGACCGGAAAACGCTTCGGCTAAAGATTAAAAGGTACGGCATCAAGACAGATTGATTTTGAGATGCATGCTCTTTGCTAATGTGAATGTCATCACACCATAGAAAAAACCATACTTTATATCTATCCTCCCCTCGTTATTTGTTTATCTGACATTACATTTTCTACAGATTCATCACGATTTAAGGTGGATAGACCTTGGGGTATAACGCCCCATCATCGGGAGGAATGCCCCAAAAAATAGACGTTCTCTTTTGAAAGTTTGAGATATCCCCAAAACTTATAATCCTATATAAAACAATTGATTGAGTATTGCTTCCTGATGCATTACACAGATTGGTATGGGATTTGTCTGCCATGCAAGTGTTTGGAGACAAGAAATGGAAGTGACAAAACGAATCCTTATTATCGACCCAGACATCAAATCCAGGAAGAAATATTTATCATACCTTCGTGGAAGGGATTACGAAATAGAAACAAGCCCAAATATTACACGGGCTCTGGACCGAATAAAAGAAGTTGCCTACGACTGTATCGTTGCGGATGTGAATTTACCCGAGATGGAAGGATATAAAGCCGTTCGAATTTTTAAAACATTGAATCCGAAATCTCAAGTCATCCTTACGACAGCAAAAAATACAATTGAATTGGAAGCCCGGGTACGCGAACAAGAAATTTTCTATTATTACATCAAATCTTTTGGAAAGCGAGAGTTTTGTGAGGCGGTCAGCAATGTATTCAGGAAATGTGGTAAACTCAAGGAGGGCAAAAAAATGAATAAGCCCACAAAAATATTGGTCATCGATGACGATCCCGATTTCGTCAGTGCGACGCGCACGATCTTAGAGAGTCACAAGTATGATGTCGCTGTAGCCTATAACAAAAACGAGGCGATGGATCGGATCAATAAATTCAAGCCCGATCTCATTCTGTTGGACATCATGATGGACAGATTGGATGATGGATTTACGATTTGTTACAAACTGAAACACGATCCCAAGCTGAAAAATGTACCTGTGTTTGCGATTTCATCCATCACGGAAGAGACTGGATTTAAATTCTCTCCAAAAACGGATGGGGAGTATTTCGAAGCAGACGATTATGCAGAAAAGCCTATCGAAAGCAGCGAATTGCTGAGCCGTGTGGCTGCCCTGCTCAATAGGTGAGTTCAATGATTGATGTCTTGACGACATGTCCTTTTTGTGGCTGCGGTTGTGGACTCTATCTTCAGGTAGAGAGAGGCAAAGTTACGGGTATCACACCCTCTCAGAAACATCCCATTTCTCGAGGACGATTGTGTGCCCGTGGCTGGCATGCTTACGAATTCATCCAGCACCCCGACAGACTGACAACACCTCTCATCAGATACGACAGAAAGAATACGGCGAAGAAATCCCGAGACGCTGCTTCTTTTAAGAAAGCAACCTGGGACGAAGCACTGGACTTGATTGCGAAAAGGTTTCATCACGTTCAGCACACACGTGGTATAAATTCAATTGGAGTGATTTCCTCCGCCAAATGCACCAATGAGGACAACTACATCCTGACAAAATTTACTCGAACAGTCCTGAGAACCAACAACATCGATAGCGGAGGAGACCTTTACGATGCGGCTACGCTGCCGGCACTGACCACAGCCCTGGGTACTGGAGCGGCTACGAATTCCATGAACGAGCTGGAACAGGCAGAGGTCATCCTCGTGCTGGGTGCCGATCCCACGCATGTGCATCCCCAGGTCAGTGCCCGTATCATCAATGCCGTAACCGAAAGAGGGACCAAACTGATCCTCGTCGATCCCAGAAAAATACACCTTGCTAAATTTGCCTGTCTCCACCTTCAGCTCAAACCCGGTACGTATATTGGCCTGATCAATGGTTTGATCCAACTCCTGTTGGCCGAGGGACTTATCGATAAAGATCTTTCAACGAGGCAGACCACCAATCTTGCTGACCTCGAACAGATGGTAGCCCGCTACACCCCCGATCATGTTGAGCATATCACCGGAATTTCCCACCAGGACCTTCGAGAATTGGCGATAATTTATGCACGATCGAAAAAGGCCATGGCCGTTTACTCCACTGGATTTACTCAGCAAGCCGCCGGCATTGATAATGTGAAAGCACTTGCCAATTTAGTCATCCTGACGCAGCATCTAGGCATGCCTTCCACTGGCTTGCTACCCCTCCTGGAGCAGAACAACCAGCAGGGCGTCATCGATGTTGGTGCGATTCCCGATTTCCTGCCAGGTCATCAATCCATTCAAAGCGAAGCGGTACGTAAGAAATTCCAGACGGCCTGGAACGCACGAATACCCGATGAGCCCGGTCTTACGATCCTGGAAATGCTGACGCCGGGCAAACTGAAGGCTCTGTTGATCGCCGGTGAAAATCCACTGGTCACGGCTCCCGATGTTAAGAATGTGGAAGAGACATTTAATACATTGGACTTCCTCGTGGTACAGGACATATTCATGACAAAGACGGCAGAACTCGCCGATGTTGTCCTTCCTGCCGCTTGTTTTGCTGAGAAAGACGGTACGTTCACGAATCTCGAAAGACGAGTGCAGAGAATCCGAAAAGCTGTCGATCCTCCGGGTGATGCCAAGCCGGATTGGTGGACCGTTACCCAACTGGCGAAGCGAATGGGATTCGACATGAATGCCAGCTCTCCTGAAGATATATTCCAGGAGATGGCCGGTCTGTCACCCCTTTTGGCGGGCATCGATTACCGACGGCTGGATAGCGAGTGGGGAATTCAATGGCCCTGCCCGGATACAAAACACCCGGGTACACCGGTTCTCCATGAAGGCTATTCCCAGCGTACACCGAGCTATTTTTCTCTCGTGGAACAGGATGGTTTGGAAATGCCCCATTTCACACCCGTCGAGGACATCCCTTTGCTGGAGCCGCCTGATGATGAATATCCGTTTACCTTGACCACTGGCAGTCTGTACTACCAGTGGCACAGCGGCACAATGACGCGGCGATCTGCTACCCTGAATCGGGAATACCCAGAGGTCTTCGCGGCCCTGAATCCCAAGGATGCTGAAATGCTCGACATTCGGAATAACCAGCGCATTCGGGTGATGTCACGAAGAGGAGAAATTGAGACGGCAGCGTTGATTACGGATATGGTTCGTGAAAATACCGTATTCATTCCCTTTCATTACAAAGAAACCGCAGCAAAGGTATTGATCAATCCCACACGTGTGGAGAAGGCCAAGATTGCCGAGTACCTGTGTGCAGCGAGGATTGAAAAAGTATGAGGGCCTACTCAGAAGCATTAAGTGTTATCAAAAAGAGCGATCTTTTTGAACTGATGTCCCGATTTCTAGAATCCCGGGAAGTCATCGCTCCCATCCCGGGCCATGGCGGCGAAGTCATCTTTTACCCCATCGAGTCCATCGAGGATGTGGCATGGGATTGGGAGTACGTCAACACCGTGCTGCCGCCCAAACGCTTCTTTCTTCCTCAAACGGAAGAGTTGTTTCATTATAAAAATCGGAAGAATGGATACGAAATCGAACCCACCTACAACGATGATGTACGTATGATCTTCGGCATTCGTCCCTGCGATGTAAATGCTTTGTTATTTCTCGACCGTTTTTTCGGCGGAGGTCCCATCGGCCGGCCAGCGCCCGTACCCAGGGATGATGAGCTCAGGGACAACTATTATGCTATACGACGGGCAAACACGTTCATCATCGCTTTCGGCTGCCATCAGCCTGGTGAGGATTGCTTCTGCATCTGCTGCGATAGCGGTCCGTTTCTTGAAGAAGGATATGATCTCCAGCTGACACAGTTGGGCGACGAAGAATACATCGTGGAAGTCGGATCGGCCAGGGGTTTGAAAATTATTTTCGGTCACGAGGACCTGTTCCGTACGGCCGATCACACCGAGGAGAAAAAGCTGGCTGAGATCGTCTCGACCGCTACCCAGCGATTCGGGAACACCAAGGCTTACTTGAGTAAAGCCATTCAGAATATTACCTACGATCAAGTCCCCGGCGAGCTCTGGGAAGAAATGGGAAATCGGTGCCAGGATTGTGGGGGCTGCAGTTATGTTTGTCCGACATGCTGCTGTTACAACGTGGTCGATGTGCCTGTCAGCGATACGGAAGGATACAGAGTTCGGACGTGGGACAGTTGCGCGTTTGCAGGATTCACCAAGATGGCCGGAGGCGACAATCCCCGCAGCGATAAGAAGGAACGCCTTAAACGGCGGTTTTTCCATAAACTATCGTACCAATACATCTTGCGGAACGGACGTCATGGTTGCGTGGGTTGCGGGCGATGCATCAATACATGTTTTGCCAATATTAGCATGCCGGACATCGCTGAAAAAATCAGAAGGGGGACTGCACGTTGAAGGATCTCTATCTCCCGGAAATAGCCGTTATTCATGATAAAATTCCCGAAACCGGTGATGTAAGTACTTTTTTTGTCCGGTTCAAGGAAAGCGGCATACATGACGCGTTCGATTACCGACCGGGACAATTCCTGGAAGTGTCTGTGTTCAACGTCGGAGAGATCCCCATTTCTATCACATCCACACCGACGCGAAAAGATTACATCGAGTTGAGCATCAAGAACGTCGGGCTGGTATCGGGCGCCATACACAAGTTGGACAAGGGATCGGAAATCGGCCTTCGGGGTCCATTCGGAAATGGATTCCCCTACGAACGTGCCTACGGAAAAAATCTGCTTTTCGTAGCCGGCGGGATCGGATTGGCACCTCTCCGGTCACTCATCAATTTCGCTCTGGACAATCACGATCGTTACGAGAATGTAACCATCCTCTACGGGTCTCGTACACCGTCCGATCTCGTCTTTCAGCGAGAACTCGACGAATGGAAAACGAGGGAAGACCTGAAGTTCCTCGTTACCGTGGACCGTGAAGACGAGACGTGGCAGGGACATGTAGGCGTGGTGACGACACTGCTTCCCCGAGCCGATGTTACCGCAGAGAACACGATAGCCTTTGTTTGCGGTCCCCCGGTGATGATTCCCTTTGTCATCAAGGATTTGTCGAATCTGGGATTCTCTGATGAGGCCATTATCTCCACACTGGAGCGCCATATGAAATGTGGAGTGGGTAAATGCGGGCACTGCTGCGTCGGCGATAAGTACATGTGTCAGGATGGACCCGTATTCTCTTTCAAGGAAATGAAAGCCCTGGCAGAAGAGGCGTAAAGCACGAAAAAATGAAAATGAGGATTGATGCTGGATACCGGAGAACCTTATAAACATAAACCCAAGAATAGATCCCAATATATATATACCATGATACTTCCGGTATCCAGCATCAATAAATCATCATAACATAGGGTAAAAGATGTTACTGAGTAAATTGAAACAAGCTTGGATATGCCTAAAGGCCGGACGTGTAACGCTGCCCTACCCGTTCAAGCCGCTATCGCCACCCGAAGGCTTTCGGGGTATGCTCGATATTGATCCCAATAAGTGCATCGGCTGTGCCGGATGTGCCAACGTGTGCACCCCCAGGGCTATCGTGGTCACCGATACGGATCAGGACTGGCGCAGAATCGACTTTTACTTGGAGCGGTGTACATACTGCGGCCGCTGCGAAGAAGTCTGTCCCGAAGGCGCAATCGTCATGACTCCGGTATTCGAGATGGCAACGGATGACAAACAAGACCTTCACGTATCAATTGAGCTTTACATGGGTTCCTGCGGAAGATGCGGTCGATGTTTTACCCCCGTTCATCCCTTGGATAAACTTATGAACACCGGATTCAGGGAGTGTTAAATGCAAACTGGCAGTCAATTAATCGAAGCCTTGATGTCGAAGTTTGGCGCCGGAATTGAACGGTGGGAAGAGCCGTCGCCGGGCAAAGTCTTCCTCACTATTCAGCCCGACATATTATTACCCGTAGCCAAGGATCTTCTCATTACATACGGATTCCGGTTTCTGGTAAACGTGGGCTCCGATGAGGTGTTACTCAACGGTATGTATGTCGTATCCCATATTTTCTCACAAGACCGGGACCGGTTGTTCTGCTGCGTCCGTGTACCGGTGAATCCCGCCAACCCTGTAATCGACTCCATCACACCCCTGATTTCCGGTGCCAACTGGGCCGAGCGTGAAGTAAGGGATATGATAGGAGTCAAACCGAAGAATCATCCGGATCCGAGACGTTTGATTCTATCCGATGATTGGCCCGAAAACGTCTATCCTTTACGCAAGGGATTTGCCTACGATGAAAAACCCGAGGCGTCTCCAGACAACCGGGTTAAGATGAAAAAACCGCCTGACGGCGCTAGAACAGTGCCTATCGGACCCTTCTTTCCAGTCCTCGAAGAGCCGGCCTATTTTAAAGTATTCGTGGAAGGTGAAAAAATCGTGGGCTGCGATTACCGGGGCTTCTACAGCCATCGGGGCATCGAAAAAATGGGCGAGGATGTTCTGACCTACAATCAGATCTGTTTTATCGCCGAGCGAATCTGCGGTATCTGCGGATTCGTCCACTCGACCTGTTATTGCGAGGCCGTGGAAGAAGCCGCCGGTATCGAAGTACCCCCGAGGGTAGGGTACATTCGAACCATCATGCTGGAGTTGGAGAGAATTCACAGCCATCTGTTGTGGCTGGGCATCGCCGGTCATATCATCGGTTTTGATACCATCCTTATGCAGAGCTGGCGCATTCGCGAACCCGTGATGTGGCTGTGCGAACAGATCAGCGGCAACCGAAAAACGTACGGCATGAACCTCGTCGGCGGTGTTCGAAGGGATATTCCTCGCGAACTCCATCCAAGCATGTTGGATACGTTGACGACGATTGAGAAGGAACTCAGCGCTGTGTTTAAGGCCATACAGGGAGACACGTCTCTCCATTCCCGTTTACGAAATGTCGGTGTTATCCCCAAGGATGTAGCCGAGGAATTCTGCGTCGTGGGTCCGGTAGCCCGAGGTTCCGGTGTCGACATCGATTCCCGAAGGGATCATTTTTACGCTGCTTATAAGAATCTGGATGTCCGTGTCTCTGTTCATGAAGGTGGTGGATGCTGGGCTCGCACGCTGGTTCGTCTGGATGAGCTTTTCGATTCCGTCCGTATCATACGACAGGCTCTTCAAGACATGCCCGAGGGAAACATCATGGCCGAGTTCGATGATATCCCTCCGTATAAAGAGGCGGTTGTCGTGGTAGAGGCCCCTCGTGGAGAAGCCGTGCATTACGTGATGACCGGAGGAGACAACCGTCCGTACCGCTGGAAAGTACGGGCACCGACCTATCCCAACCTTCAGGTGGTTCCGGACATGATTCAAAACGAGGAGATCGCAGACGTGCCCATTTCCATAGGCAGCCTTGATCCCTGTTTCTCGTGTACGGAGAGAATGATCGTCGTAGACCGCAAGACCGATAAAAACTGCATGACCGGTCAGGATTTAATCCGCCTGAGCCGAGAAAAGACGAAAAAGCTTAAAATGCGGAACACCCATTAACGATAGGTTAAGAGCGATGTTCAAGACCCTGCTTCAGAAATCGTTTAAAAAATCCATTTGGGTATACCACACCAACGCCGGTGCCTGCAACGGATGTGATATCGAAGTGATCAACGTGCTTACTCCGTATTACGATGCCGAGCGGTTTGGTATAAAACTGGTGGGCTCACCCCGGTACGCCGATGCCCTGTTGGTATCTGGGCCCGTTACCCGTCAGGTACTCCCGGCTCTCCTGAAGTTGTATGAATCGGTTCCGGATCCCAAGCTTGTCATCGCCGTCGGTTCCTGCGCTGCGGGTGGTGGTATCTGGCATGACTCCTACAATATCCTGGGAGGTGTAGATAACGTGCTGCCTGTGAATTATTACATTCCGGGCTGCCCTCCACGACCGGAAGCCATTCTTCATGGTGTGGCCGTAGCCCTGGGACTGGTCCCTAAAAAGATATCTCCCGTCGTTCATAAAGAGGAAAAAATCGCAAAATGGATGAAATCGTAAAAGGGATATTCTACGTCATCGTATTCCCGGGTTTGATTTTCTCGAGCACATTAGGACTCTTCCTCTGCTGGGTCGACAGGAAGGTCGCCGCCCGTATTCAGAGCCGAAAGGGTCCTCCGTGGTACCAGTGTTATGCAGATGTGTTCAAACTTATGGCCAAAACCATGATTCTACCCCGGGGCAGTCGAAAATTCGGATTTCTACTAGCACCCCTGTTAGGACTCTCCGGTATCACACTGGTGGCAACCATCGTTTGGATGGTGAATATCCAGCCCGAAAAAAGCTTCATGGGAGATCTGATTGTTGTTCTATATCTTCTCATCCTGCCTTCCCTCGCCCTCATCATCGGCGGATCCTCTTCCAGGAATCCTTTCGGAGCCGTTGGCGTGGCTCGAGAAATGAAAATGATCCTTGCTTATGAATTGCCTTTCCTGATGGCTATTGCGACCGTAATCATCCATACAAGATCAATCCTCCTGGGAGAAATCATAATGACCCAGTCGCTGAAAGGCTTCGTGCTGGCCCATCCCTCGGGCGTTCTGGCCATGATCGTCGGTCTCGTGTGCATACAGGCAAAACTGGGATACCTTCCCTTTGACATACCAGAGGCGGAGACCGAAATCATCGGCGGGACTCTGGCTGAATACTCGGGTGTCTCGTTGGCTCTTTTTAAAGTGACCAACGCCATGATGCTGCTCACCCTGCCCCTTTTTCTGATCACGCTGTTTCTGGGAGGCATCCGTTTCACTCTTGGAGGAATCGTAGGGAACCTTATAGCGTACACAGTGATCCTCCTGCTCATCATTGTGGTCAAAACGGTTCATCCCCGTCTTCGTATCGATCAGGCCGTACGATTCTTCTGGGGAATTGTAACACCGGTAGCGGTCACAGGATTGATCCTCGCATTGGTAGGAGTATAAAATGGACTGGATACTCCTCTTCCCGATTCTCATACCGATTTTTACGGGACTCGTATCCCTCCTCACGAAAAAACAAAGGGTGGGCGAAACGTTGGCTTTGATGGGTATGCTGCTGACCTTTGCTGCATCCCTGGCCATCCTGGTCCTGGGTAACCTCAGGTTTCAAATCGACTGGATTCGCGTATCTGCCCTTCGGATCAGCATAGACTTCATCACATCTCATCTCTCCGGCTGGATTCTCGTTGCCTGCTCGTTTTTCGGAGTACTGATCACTCTCTATTCGTTACGTCAGATGGGAGGTAAAGCCCATCTGAAAGCCTATTACATCTATCTGCTTTGGACGGTGGGTTTTGCCAACGGCGCCGTTCTTTCCAACAACCTGATCGTCCTTTTGATGTTCTGGGGAATGGTTGCCATCATGCTCGCCCTTCTCATCGCCATCGGTGGCACGGCGGCACACAAAGCAGCCCAGAAAAGCCTCATCATCGTTGGCGGTTCCGATTTTGCCATACTGTTGGGTGTCGTCATCATCTGGCATCTCACTGGCAGTCTAAGCATGACAGATATCAAAATCCCCGTATCGGAACCGTTGTCCACGGTTGCCTTCATTCTCCTGATGATGGGCGCCATCACAAAAGCGGGAGCCATGCCGTTCCACAGTTGGATTCCCGACGCCGCGGAGGTGAGCCCGACGCCCGTGATGGCTTTCCTCCCCGCGGCCCTGGACAAACTGCTGGGAATCTATCTTCTTATCAGGTTGGTGCTGGACCTCTTCGTACTGAATCTGAGTATGAACCTTCTCCTGATGACTATCGGTGCGGTCACGATACTCGCAGCCGTAATGATGGCCCTGATCCAGAAGGATTTGAACAAACTGCTCTCCTTTCATGCCATCTCCCAAGTCGGGTATATGGTTCTGGGAATCGGAACCGGGACTGTTGTAGGAATGGCCGGTGGATTGATGCACATGCTTAATCATGCCATCTATAAATGTTGTCTTTTCCTATGCAGTGGGGCCGTGGAATACCGAACAAAGACAACGCGTCTAGAAAACCTGGGAGGATTGGGCAGGACGATGCCCGTTACGTTCATCACGTGTGGAATCGCCGCACTTTCCATATCTGGTGTACCCCCGTTCAACGGTTTCGTCTCCAAATGGATGGTGTATCAAGGAATGATTGACTTCGGTGGATCGTTAGGGTTCCTCTTCCTCATCATCGCCATGTTTGGCAGTGCCTTGACGTTGGCCTCCTTTGTGAAAGTACTGCACTCGGTTTTCATGGGTCAAAAACCAAAGACCATCCGCGAACCCAAAGAAGTGGAATTTACCATGGCAGTTCCCATGATGATACTGGCGTTGCTTTGTCTGGTTTTTGGAGTCTTCGCTCAACTGCCTCTCACATATTTCATCGGTCCGGTGTTGGGAATGGCATTCGGAGGATTGGGAGAAAATCTTCAGCTAACCGGAATGTGGAATCCTACGCTGGCCACGCTATTTATGTTGATTAGTCTGGGTGCCGGTTTGCTTTTCTACCGGCTGGGAAATATCAAGCATGTGATAGAAGGGGAAATATTCATCGGTGGAGAGCCCATCGACGAGGAAGAGGTGAGAATACCCGGAACCCATTTCTACAACACCATCGAATCCACCGGTTTCTTGCGGGTCCTACTCGAAAAAGGAAAGTCACGCGCGTTCGATCTTTATGAAATAGGGAAGAAGGGAATCCGGGTACTCTCCCTCGTCCTGTACCACGGAGTGGATCGCATGATCGATCGTTTTTATGACATGATTCGAATCCTTACTCTCGAACTGAGTGAATGGGGCCGTCGGTTGCACACGGGTATTTTAACGACGTATGTCCTTTGGCTTCTCTTAGGGATCACAGCCCTGTTACTCCTGCTGATGAAATGACCGAGGTGACCGATGTATGAAATTGCATTACTTTTGAGCATCAGTATTCCATTGATTGGCTCTTTTATCCTCGGTCTATTAAAGGGAAGGCTGAGAAGCCATGGAGCTCTTCTGATGACGTTCATTTCCTTTGCGTTCACGTGTTTGCTCATCATACCGATACGCGAGGGACACATCGTAGAAGTCCAGCTTTCCGCTTTCTCTTTGGAATGGTTATCCATCACATTCATTGGGGATGGAATCGGGCTCATCTTCGCCCTGATTTTTTCCTTGCTAGGTACGGTCGCTGTTATCTACTCGAAAGGGTATATAAAAAAGGTAGCCCATCAAACGGAATATTACCTGATGACGACACTGATGATCGGCTCCCTTATGGGGATCGCCTATGCCAGAAACCTCATCCTGCTGTATATATTCTGGGAAATCGCCAGCATCGCCACCTGGCGATTGGTGGGATTCTATCGAGGCGAAAAGGAAACAGCTATCGCGAATAAGACGTTCTTGATGATATTTGCCGGATCTTCTTTCATGCTTTTAGGTTTCATCATGATCTATACAAATACGCATACTCTCGACATGGTTACTCTTCAAGGCTTTTCGGTGAGCCCTTTTATTCTGTTTTTGATATTCATCGGCATTATTACCAAAGCGGCCATCTTACCCGTACACAACTGGCTGCCCGATGCCCATACCGTGGCTCCGTCGCCTATGAGCGCCTTGCTGTCTGGGATCGTTGTTAAAATCGGGATACTTGTGTTTATTCGGATATTCATATGGACTTTTCACACCCAGTGGGACTGGATTCTGATACTGGCAGCTATCTCGTCCATCGTGGCAGCCTCGGGCGCCCTGTTGGAACGGGACATGAAAAAGATCATCGCTTATTCGACGGTCAGTCAAATGGGATATATGCTGTTAGGATTCGCAGTTTTCAGTGAGATCGGATTCACGGCTGGTCTGTTGTATTTTATGGTCCACGCCATAGCAAAAGCTGGATTATTCCTGGGTGCGGGTATTGTTGAACAAAAATGTGGAGAACGCGACATTACCAAGCTGGGCGGTTTGATAAAAAGCATGCCTCTGACCGCCACGGGATTTGCCCTTTGTGCTCTGTCGATCATCGGCATGCCTCCCTTCGGGGGATTTTTCGGAAAAATCATGGTCATCAGCGCTGTGGTCAGAGAGGGACATATTTGGATTTCTTTCATGGCCGTTATTGCTGCTGTTCTGACCCTGCTTTATTTACTTAGATTGTTCGCGTCGGTTTTCTTGGGCAATTTAAAACTCGCAAAGGTCAATGAAACCTCAAAATCGATGATAGGGAGTGCTCTTATGTTGGGTATCCTTTCCCTCGGCATAGGTCTATGCATCAACAAGATACTGGGATTCATCCATCTGGCAGTAACAAGTGTTTTTTAAAAGGCATTTTCCATGGACAAATAAAGGAGTTCTAAATGGAGACCAAATACATCATTCTTTTACCTATCGCGTTTGTGTGCGAATATGTCGACTCCAGTTTAGGTATGGGTTACGGAACGACTCTCACTCCCCTGTTGCTCCTGATGGGGTTCGATCCCTTACAAATTGTGCCAGCCGTACTTTTCTCCGAGTTTGTAACAGGCATCACGGCTGCCTTTTTCCATCACAGTTTAAACAATGTAAATTTAAACCTGAAATCCCAGGACGGTAAGGTCGCTTCTATGCTTTCCATTTTTTCCGGTGTAGGAACCATAGTCGCTGTCTTTTTAGCCATTACACTCCCAGCGAACATTCTAAAGATATGGATAGGAATCATCGTGCTTTCTATGGGTGTGATCATTCTAGTGACGTGGAATCGACAACCCCGGTTTACTTGGAAAAAAATTGCGATCGTCGGGACTCTGGCTTCCTTCAATAAAGGACTGAGCGGCGGGGGTTACGGTCCCCTAGTGATGGGTGGACAAATTCTCTCCGGTATAGGCGTGAAGAATGCCGTCGGAATCACTTCGCTCGCAGAAGGAGTTACGTGCCTGGTGGGCATCATCGGTTACATTTGCTTTAAATCTTCCGTGGATTGGTCCCTGGCGCCCTGGCTGATGGCCGGAGCCGTGATTTCCGTTCCCTTTGCGGCTCACACAGTAAAACGGCTTACAGAGAAAAAAATGAAGTTTGCCATCGCTACCGTCATCTGCGTTCTCGGTTGCCTGACGCTTTACAAGGTGGTGTTTCATGCATAAGCAAAGATTCATACAATCTCAGGACAGGGTGAGCATTTTTGTGTTGTGGGCTGTATTTGTATTCTCGTCTGTATGCCATGCATCCGATGCGAAAAACATCCAGCACTGGAATTCTGAAGGGATACAGATCAAGCTCACCACAGATTGGACGTTCGAAATAAGAGAAGAATTTCGGCTGGAGGACAACGGGAGGTCGTTGTATCATTATTTCACTGAAACAGGACTCCTGTATGCGTTTCGTGATTACTTGGATTTCAGTCTGAATTACAGACACATCAAGAACAAAAAAAATGAAGAATGGACGACTGAATACAGACCCCATATAAATGGAACGATTAAAGTCCGGTGGCACGGTTTCAACATTGGAGACAGGAATAGAATCGAGTTCAGGAAATTTGAGAACGGAAATCATTCCTGGCGATGGCGTAATAAATTGTCGATTCAGTTGCCATTTCGATGGACACGGTTAAAAATTCAGCCTTATGCCTCGAATGAAGTGTTTATCGACTTTGATAAAAACGAATTCAATCAAAACAGGCTATACTTCGGATCGAAACTCACATTTTTCAAGCATCTCAGGGGAGATCTATTCTATATGTGTCAGTCTATAAAAAATACGGGATGGAAGGATAATCATATTATCGGGACAAATCTGAGGATTGTACTCTGACGAATGAATTATCGATTGGACCTATACAGGTAAAAGTCAAATGGGTTTCTTCAATACATGTACAATTTGTTTTGTCGGTCTGATGGTGAGCATTTTTTCAGTATCTGTAGGCGGGACCTCTCTGATCACCGTGCCTGTGCTCATCCTGCTCGGATTCAATTCAAAAATTGCTGTTGCAACAAATATGTTCGCATTAATATTTCTGAGTCTCGCCGGGGTAATAGGTTTTGGAAAAGGAGTCAAATCAATTCAATCCCGAGTAATGGTCCCATTCATTGTCCTCACGATATGTGGTTCCTTTATAGGGGCTTCGTTCGTTCCACTCATCGATGAAAGTGTATTGCAAAAAGTGATAGCCATTATAATCGGCGTGATAGCTCTTTACATCTTTTTCAATAATAAATTGGGTATTAATCAAAAACAAAAAAACACATCAAAGTTCAGTTTTCTGCTGGGCACTGCTCTAGTTTTTATATTAAGTATCTACGGTGGATTTTTCAGCGGAGGTTACATCACACTCTTAAGTTATGTATTCATTCTCATTCTTAAACTTGATTTTCTTCAGGCTGCCTATGTCACCAAAATTTGCAATTTCTTTTCATCGTTAGCCGCATCCATCGTATTTTTCCATCATCATCTCATCGAATTCTCTGTCGCCATTCCTTTGTCCGTCTTCATGATTTTCGGTGCATTTTGGGGAACTAAATTGGCCATCGCTAAGGGGAATCGATGGGTAAAGAAGGTGTTCATAGCGGTGACAGTTGTATTCGCCGTAAAATTGGCATTCCTTTCATGAGGCTATGTCGATAAAAAACAAGAAGGTATACAATGTCATCCAAACCAAACATTCTCATCATCGACGACGATGATACCATGCTCGATTCCTGCTCGCAGGTATTTGCTAAAGAAGGATACAAGTCGGCAACAGCCGAGGATGGTAACCAAGGTCTTCAGACGTTTCGGGAAATCCAACCCGATTTGGTCCTGGTGGACCTTAAGATGCCGGGGAAAGATGGCATACAGGTCCTCCAAGAGCTGAAAACGATCGATCCCAATTGCGTGGCCGTCGTCATTACAGGATATGGGACGATACAATCAGCCGTGGAGGCCATGAAGCACGGAGCATACGATTTTTTACCCAAACCCTTCACACCCGATGAGCTTCGGTTTATCGTCAGGCGGGGGCTTGAACGGAGACGGTATATCATCGAGACGGAAAGTCTGCGCAGAGACAAAGAGATGATGCGCAAAAACTTCGTCTCTCTCGTTTCCCATGAACTTCGTTCTCCCCTGGCAGCGGTCCAGCAAAACTTAATCGTTATTCTCGGTGGCCTATCGGGCGATTTACCAGAAGAAACAAAGAAAATTCTTCAACGAATGAGCCATCGGATAAAAGGACTGATTTCGCTGATCAACGACTGGCTCAATCTTTCCCGGATCGAATCGGGTGAGATGACCGTCCACATGAAACCGGTTCGTCTTCCAGAAATCCTGACCGAAGTCGTCGATCTTGTTCAACCCCTGGCCGATGAAAACAAGGTGGTTATTGACTGGCATCCTCCGGTAGACTTTCCCACTATTCTTGGCAACCGGGAGACGCTCCAGATGCTTTTCACAAACCTCATCCACAACGCCATAAAGTACAACAAGACGAACGGGAAGGTATTTATTACTCTGGAAAACACAGAACATCATGCGAAAGTAACGGTGAAGGATACAGGAATCGGTATTCCCCAGGAAAAATTGCCACTGATTTTCGAGCAATTCTACCGTGCCAAGGAAGGGAAGCGTGTGGAGGGAAGTGGTCTAGGACTCTCCATTGCTAAGAAGATCGTCGAGGCACATCAGGGCACCATCGATGCAGAGTCTGAAGTAGGCAAGGGAACCGTTTTTACTGTGTGGCTTCCGTAAAGCATCTTTAACGGAAAGGATAATCCACGTACTATGAAAGTGTTGGTTCTAAATTGTGGCAGTTCATCGGCCAAATTTCAACTTTTTGAAACCCATGGTATGAAATACATCGCCGGAGGATTGGTCGAAAGAATCGGCTTCCAAGACGCGGGACTCGCATACTATACCAGATCAGGAGAAAATATTAAAAATTCGTTGCACGTACAGAATCACGAGAAAGCCATCGATCTTATTCTGAAAACCATATGCCATCCAGAATATGGCGATCTGGATAATATTCATCAGATCGAGGCTGTCGGCCATCGTGTTGTCCACGGTGGTGAGACTTTTACGGGATCGGTACTCATCGATGAAGCTGTGCTAAGAAAAATGAAGGATTGCATACGATTTGCCCCTCTTCACAATCCGCCCACCATTCAGGGCATTCGGGCATCTCGGCATCTGATACCCTTTGCCCGACAGGTGGCCGTTTTCGATACGGCGTTTCACCAATCCCTGGAGCCTCATGCTTACATCTATGCATTGCCGTATGAATGGTACAATAAGTACGGTGTTCGACGATACGGATTTCATGGGACGTCCCACCGCTTCGTGGCCAACAGAGCCGCCCAGATTGTAGGGAGACCCATCGAGGAATTGAAAGTCATCACATGTCACTTAGGCAACGGATCCAGTATTGCGGCCGTAGATGGTGGGAAATGCGTCGATACCAGTATGGGTTTTACACCCTTGGAGGGAATAGTCATGGATACCCGTTGCGGTGATATTGATCCGGCTATCCCTCTCTATATTATGGAAGAAGAGGGGCTCACGCCCGCACAAATGGATACGATTTTAAACAAGGAGTGCGGACTCCGGGGTATCACCGGGGGTGATAACAACTTACGCACCATCGAGGACAAAGCCGAGGCAGGAAGTGAGCCGCACCGCCTGGCTTTAAAAATATTCGCCCATCGTGTAAAAAAATATATCGGCGCATACGCGGCCGTTATGGGCGGTGTCGATATCATCGTTTTTACGGCCGGTATTGGAGAGAATTCATCAACCCTGAGACGGATGAGCTGTGAAGGTCTTTCCTTCCTTGGTATTGAGATTGCCGATGCGGATAATAGAAACAATGAAACCATCATCAGCAAGGGCAAGATCCTCATACTGGTTATTCCGACCAATGTGGAACTCGCCATTGCCCAACAAGTCGAATCCGTCCTGAAGCGAGAAGAACATCTTGTCGAAGCAGAGGAACTCACATCGTGAGCAAGAAGGTTCTCACCATCGACAACGATCCTGATTTTCAAGAAGCGTTGACGGTTATTCTGGAGAGTGCCGATTACCAGTGTATGCAGGCCCGGTCTGTGAAGAAAGGAATCGATCTGGCTTCACATATAAAATCCGTTCTTATCATACTCGACGTCATGATGGAAGATATCTCGTTGGAATTCCGGTTTGCTAAAACATTGCGCGACAGAGTGACAGAATGTAAAAATGGATATATCCCGATTCTCATGATGTCCAGTGTGCAGAAAATATTGGAATTTAATATCCAAGCGAGAACGGGCATGCCTCTTCTTCCCGTGGATGAATTCATGGATAAGCCTGTCGATCCCAAGGTCTTGTTGAATAAAGTCCAAGCGTTGATTTCATGAATCATGGGCTAACAAATTCTGAATATATATAACTCCTCAAGGAGGTTGTGATGGAAAAGTTACATGTGCTTCTCGTGGACGATGATGTCGATTTTGCAAAAGCCGTTAAAAAAACCCTTAAGAAGCACGGGCTTCAGGTCTCCACAGCCGCGGACGGTAAAGAGGGCTTGCATAAAGCACAGACTCTGAATTTTGATCTTGTTATCTTGGATGTAATGCTTCCGGAAAAGGATGGTTATTTTGTGTGTCACGAATTGAAAGAAAATATGAGAACAGCGAAGATTCCGGTCATTATGCTTACTTCGTTGGGTAAACAGGTCGAGGGTATGTCGGGCGCGGAACTGCTGTCGAAAGGTCACGCTGCTGATGCTTACCTGGAAAAACCGGTGGAACCAGAAGTGTTGATAGCAACGGCCAAGGGTCTAATAGAAAAATCCAGTATGGCTCAGAAAGAACCATCCAAAGTCCTCCTTATCGATGATGATCCTGATTTTATAGCAGCTGTGAAGACAACGCTTGAATCAAACGGATACAGTACGATTGTCGCATATACCGGAGAGGATGGTCTTCTGGCAGTCCGAAGGGACAATCCGGATATCATTTTATTGGATGTTATGCTTCCTGAGAAAGACGGATATGCGGTTTGCAAGGAATTGAAAGAGGATGAAAAGACGCGTTTGATACCGGTCATCATGCTGACATCGGTAGGCCAAAAACTCGCAGAACCCGATTACGCCAAAGCGATCGCTGTAACCCACAAAGCAGACGACTTCATAGAAAAACCTGTGGAGGAGAAAGAGCTTCTAAAAAGGATACGAAAGCTTATAGGGCCGATGAGGAGGTTGATTTAAGATCATAGGACAATAATAAATTCATAGTAATTACAAAAGGGGGATATGATGACGATTCGAAAAGACGATGCGTTGCTTTATCATAGTATAGACCGGCCCGGTAAGCTGGCTGTGATAGCAACCAAACCGTGTATTACTCAGAGGGATCTTTCACTGGCATATACACCGGGTGTGGCCATACCCTGCCTGGAGATCGAGAAGGAGCCTCTGGATGCATTCCGGTATACAAACCGAGGGAATCTGGTGGCCGTGATTTCCAACGGTACGGCTGTATTGGGTCTTGGAAATATCGGTGCCCTGGCCGGAAAACCGGTCATGGAAGGCAAGGGAGTGCTGTTTAAACGATTTGCCGACATCGATGTATTCGACATAGAAGTGAATACAGAAATTCCTGAAGAAATCATTCAACTATGCAGGTGGCTGGAGCCAACCTTCGGTGGTATCAATTTAGAGGACATTAAAGCGCCCGAATGCTTCCAGATTGAGGAAATGTTGAAAGAGGAATTGGATATTCCTGTTTTTCACGATGATCAGCATGGCACGGCTATCATCAGCGGAGCAGGTCTACTCAATGCCCTTGAATTAACAGAAAAGGATATTGCCAAAGCCAGTATGGTCGTTGTGGGTGCTGGTGCCGCCGGGATAGCCTGTACCAACATGTTCATTCGACTGGGAATCCATCGCGAGAATGTTGTTTTACTCGATTCCAAAGGTGTTATATACGAAGGGCGAGCCGATGGTATGAATCCTTATAAGGAGCAATTCGCTACAACAAAAGCGTGCCGTTCCTTAGAGGAGGCCCTGGAGGGAGCAGACATCTTCATCGGCCTTTCGAAACCTGATTTATTAACAGAAGAGATGCTGAAGAATATGGCACCCAATCCCATCATTTTCGCTATGGCCAATCCCGATCCGGAGGTCAAACCCGAAATTGCTCGTAAAGTTCGACCGGATGCTATTGTCGCTACAGGACGCTCCGATTACCCGAATCAAGTCAACAATGTTTTAGGATTTCCGTTCATTTTCCGTGGTGCTCTGGACGTCCGCGCAACCGCTATCAACGAAGAGATGAAAGTGGCTGCCTGTCAAGCCCTGGCCAGGCTTGCCAAAGAGGATGTGCCTGATTCGGTTATTCAGGCTTACGGGGGTACACATTTTCGCTTTGGGTCGGACTACATTATCCCCAAACCCCTTGATCCTAGAGTGCTCATCTGGGAAGCATCTGCAGTGGCAAAAGCGGCCATGGACTCGGGAGTGGCCCGCGTACACGTGGATATCGATGAGTACAAGCAGCAACTGGAACGCCGGTTGGGCCGGAGCTACGAAGTCATTCGTGTTGTTATCAATAAAGCCAAATCGGATCCCAAACGGATCGTGTATCCCGAAGGAGAAAATGAAAAAGTTCTGCGTGCCGCCCAGATTCTCATCGACGAGAAAATAGCGGAGCCTATCCTACTGGGAAATAAGGAAAAAATTTACGACAAAGAGAAGGCACTGGGACTGGAATTGGACGGTGTCCGTATCATAGACCCAAGTTCATCGGATCAATTTGAAAGGTATTGTGGAGCGTTTCACCGGTTGCGACAGCTGGATGGGGTCACCCAACACGATGCCGATCGATTGGTCAGACAACCGAATTTTTTTGGAATTATGATGGTCCATCAGGGGGACGCTGACGGCTTTGTCGGAGTATGCCATAATTATTACGACGAAATCCTGCCGGCTTTTCAGGTGGTCAAACCTAAGAATACCGGAGGCAAGGCAGCCGCCCTCTTCATCCTTCTATATAAGAAAAAGGTGTTTTTCCTGGCCGATACCGGTGCCATCATCGATCCGACAGCTGAGGAATTAGCGGAGATCGCCATCGAAAGTGCAAAAGTTGTCCGCCTGTTCGATATGGAGCCCAGGGTTGCGATGCTCTCTTTCTCGAATTTCGGAAGTGTCAAACATCCGGTGACTCGGAAGGTACGGCGAGCTGTGGAAATCGTACGAAAGCGAAAGCCTGATTTGATTATCGACGGTGAAATGCAGGGGGATACAGCCGTCATACCAGAAATTATAGAAGAACTGTACCCCTTTAGTAAATTAAAAAACGGGGCCAATGTGCTCATCTTCCCCGAGCTTCAATCAGGGAATATAGCCATGAACCTGCTCAGACAGTTAAGCGATGCTGAATCCATCGGTCCAATCCAAATTGGTCTATCCAGTCCTGTGCATGTGATTCGAAAGACGGCTACTGTTGAAGAGATTGTTCGATTGTCGGCTTTTGCTGTGGTTGATGCTCAAAAATGGTTAATGTAATCAGAGATGGGGCAAAAAAATGTCTGTTGTATGTGATTCATTTCAAGCCATTTCTGGTACGGAATTCCCGGAGCAGAGAGAAAAAATCACAATCAAGATTGATGATGACATCTATCCAGAGTAAGGTATCATCCCTATTTACGCCATCTGTAAAGGATGGATTCCTGGGTCGACGCATTTCGTTTACTTTGAGAGAAACAAAGTATGCAGCAGTTATAACACGTGATTGGAATAAGCAAATTTAAATGTAATACAATCAAAACAAGAATGATTGACTAAATCCAAAAGGTGGAAATGGCACATATACTGGTTATCGATGATGAACAAGTCATACTCGATGGCTGTGAAGCCATCTTGACAAAGAGCGGCCATGAAGTGGAAACGACATTATCCACGGAAGAAGCACTCGATAAAATTACGACGATTGAATACGATACGATCATAACAGATCTAAAGATGCCAAGAATGACGGGTATGGAATTTCTGAAAATATTAAAAGACAGGAATCCCGAAATAAATGTTATCATGATTACCGGTTATGCGACAGTTGAAACAGCTGTTGAAGCCATGAAACTTGGCGCCTTTGATTATATTGCTAAACCGTTCACTCCGGATGAACTCCGCAGCGTTGTTGGAAGAGCCACCGAACGTCGCAGACTTTTACGTGAAGAACGGTTGAAAGCCACGAAGAACCGTGTCGCCTTTGAGTACAACATGCCAGCCGATCTGTATTACCTGCCGGAGCATTCCTGGGCAGGTGTGGCACCCGGGAGTACGGTAACTATCGGAATTGACGATGTATTCCAAAAAACCATCGGTATTGTGACAAAGATAGAGCTCCCATCGAGAGATACGATCATCGAACAAGGTACGCCTTGTGCTCAGATTCATGGTATTGCAGGTCATGTCCACAAATTCTTAGCACCGGTAAAAGGACAGATTATAGAGGTGAATGAAGTATTGGGGAAAAATTATACTCTCTTAAATACAGACCCCTACGGCAAAGGCTGGATTGCTAGGGTACGTGTTTCAGACCTTGAAAAGGAACTGTCCACACTGTTGTCCGGTGACGCTATGATCCAGTGGTGGCTCAGGCGCGAAATAGTGGAGAGGAAGACAGATCGGTATGTCCAAATAAGCGCACTCGATCCCAATTTTAAACATGAAATAGCCAGAGAGCCTGGTGGTGAAAATATTAAAGTCTGTTTTGGCTGCGGAATCTGTACTGCAACATGTCCGGTGAGGGAAATAGACAGCCAATACAATCCGAGAAAAATCATCCGAATGGCCCTGCTGGGCATGAAAGAGAGAGTTCTTAAAAGTGAATTCATCTGGCTGTGTTCAACATGTTATGCCTGCACAGAGCGCTGTCCTCAGGATGTACGATTCACAAACATCATTAACGCCGTTAAAAATATCGCCGTAAGAGAAGGCAACATACACCCGGCATTTACGGCTCAGGTTGAATTAATTGCCAAACATGGACGATTATATGAGGTAGATGACTTCGATAATCGTCGTAGGGAAAAACTCGGTTTACCCAAGTTATGGACAGGCGAGGGTTCGATGCAAAAGCTATTCCAGGATTCTGGATTAATGGATATTATCACATAAAGGGCAGAATAATTGAATATGAAATACGCTCTATTCTTAGGTTGTACCGCACCCACCAAGGCAAGAAATTACGAGCTGTCCACACGTAGGATAGCCGAAGTCATGGGAATCGAACTCATCGACTTACCAGGTTTCGAGTGCTGTGGCTTTCCTATAAAATCAGCACACTACGAAAGTTACCTCCTCATGGCTGCTCGAAACCTGATGGCCGCGGAGGAAGAGGGCTTGAACATTTGCGTACTCTGCAGTGCCTGTGCGGGAACGCTGGTGGAGGTTAATCGACATCTTGCACAAGACGACGACGTAAGAAAGAAGGTGCTTGGTAAATTGGGCAAGACCGTTGACCAATTTGGATTTGCACAAAACATTCAAGTTAAACACATGATCCGGATTTTGTACGAAGATGTGGGATTGGAAAAGATTG
>Ga0180438_10003315_pt1 | contig 24476 bp, 19 predicted proteins | sample SS_ome_12_FD_132455 | JGI IMG/M metagenome (GOLD analysis project Ga0180438, IMG submission 132455) | Hypersaline lake sediment archaeal communities from the Salton Sea, California, USA - SS_3_D_2 metaG | ecosystem: Environmental > Aquatic > Non-marine Saline and Alkaline > Hypersaline >... | reverse complement strand
TTAGGATATCAGGTGACGATCTGTGGGGTAATACAATCCAGGTCTTATTCAACCCCCATATTATCAGCAGGATAGATGAGATTTTTGCCGTGCTCTTTCCATAAATCGTAAACTCAGGCTAGAGGTGGGGAAAAATACATCTACAAATTTGATAAAGAAGGCAATTTTGATTTTGCATTCGGGACCAAGGGGCAGGGACCCGGTGAGCTTCAGAATCCAATCCTACTCGTGATCTCTGACCAGGATGAGATAGTCGTTTCCGATAGAGAAAAAGTCGTCGTTTTCAGCCCCACCGGTCAATTGATAAAAGAATTTCGTAAAGATGGAGACTACCAGAATATCATTCCATTGGATGATGAAAGATATTTAGCCATTAAAGTCGAGCTAAACCAGGACTTATCCCAAACCATGTCCGCAGTCATATGTTCCTCCGAAATGGAGGAAATAAAGACGTTGGAGACATCAAAAATTGCGGGTTTTGTTGGAGGGGCCAGAGTGAATGTCATTCCTACCCTCGTTCATTGGGCGAAATCGAGTCGCTATGTCTATACCGGAAATACGGATGAGTATGAAATCCGGGTGTTTGATTTCAATGGCATGCTGGTAAGAAAAATCAGAAAAAAATTTAAAGCTGTGCTGTTGTCAGAGGAGGATAAGGAAGAATACAAAACGCTGATGCAGAAGTATCCTCCTGATATTAAGGAAAGTTTCTTCATTCCCGACGAGTATCCGCCTTTCAGGCGTATCGTCCCCCATGAAGAGGAATGGCTGTTCGTGCAAACATATGATAAACAGAGTGATGGCGGCTATGCCTGCGATATATTCGACTCTGAGGGTGTTTTCATAGGGAGGATTGAACTGGAGGGGTCTCTCGTGAAATGCAAAAGAGACAGACTCTATTGCCTCGTGGAAAAGGGAAGCGGATATAAGGAATTAGTCGTGTACAAGATGAAGTGGGAATAGACTTATGCAAGGGACAGTCAGCAAGGCTGAGCTCTAATTAAAACTCCTGAACCAGTCCAATATGGCTTTGCCGATCTCATCGGGGTGGTCTTCTTGAAGATAATGTTTTCCCCTGCCTAGATACACATCCTGTAGGTTCTTGAATTCTTGTCTGATCTTCACAACTTCCTTTTCTTTGATGATGGCTCCGGGCTTGGCCCAGAGCAGCAATTTGGGTATCTCGGATTGCCGTGCAGGAAGAGGAATCAGGCTGTTTCCTTGTTTGACCGTGTATAGCCCCTGTGATATACATTGCTCGAAAATCAGCGGAGATATCAAACATGAACGGAGGCAAAATGAAACCGCAAGCCATCAGAATATTCTTGGGGCTGGCCGGCTTGATGACCCCGGCCCTTTTTATCGGAACAACTTTGTCCACCGAAGCATCACAGCCATCCGATTTATCATACCTGTACAAGGCCACTTTCGTTCGGGCCGCACCTGGTAGGCTTCTCGACCTGATCGCACTCTATAAAACCCAGATGGCCGCCTACGATGCGGCGGGAGACGAACGCCCGTTCTGGTGGCGGCATACGCAGGGCGACCAGTGGGATCTGATGCTGCTCTTCCCCATGGAGAGCTATACGAAATATTATTCTCCGGAGAGGGTGACACGGCGCAATAAGGCACTTGGGGGCTCTTCTCTCCCGGTCCATGAATTCCGGGAAAAATTCCGGTCCTGCTCGGCCTGGACCGAAGACCTCTTCGTGATGGGCCCTTCGCTCGAAAAGTTGGCAGGAGAGTTTAATGATTCGGCCTATTTCCACATCGAGATATTCGTCTCCCTTCCCGGAAAGCAACAGGAGCTGTTCAAAGAGCGTGTGATGGAGAATATCTATCAAACGGGCATCGGCCGGCCCGAGAACATGATCTTCACCAAGGATCAGGGAGCTGCCTGGGATCTGTTTACGCTGGGATGCTACCGCGATCTCAAGCACTGGGCCTCAAGTTATGAGGTCTCAAGGGATAGGCGTGAGGCGGCGGCCCGCAGGGCCGGCTTCGAGGACCCCGATGCGATCGGGCCCTATATGCGGACGCTGATCTCCATGCACCGCGATACCATGGGAGTGGCCATCAAGTAGAGCCGCGCCGGCCGCCGGCGCTGGAATGCCGAATTGAAGGGAGAGAATGCCGTTGATTTCCCCTGATTCCCTGAGATCCAAAATTCCGGATGGCATTGAATCTGCAGAAGTGAAAAAATTCCGGCTCCCTGATCATCCCTGGATCTCCGCCATTGCCGTTCTGTTCTTGTATGCTCTTGTTGAGGGACTCTCTGAGGCAATCATTGGGCTCTCGTGGACAGATCACACCCTCTTAAGAATCCTGCTGAAATTTGCCGCATTCGGTTTCTTATGCTTTTTTGTGATCCCGGTTGTCTTTAGAATTCCCCATGGATCAAGATCGATCAGGGGATATTTAAGCGAGATTCGATTAAGCCGGGCCGATCCATTTGGTGGGATCATTTTTGTGTCGCTTTCATGTTATTTGATCTTTGTCCTGAGTCAGCTCACAGGATCCGTTCTCTACTATTCAAATCATCCCGGGCGATACATCCTGGATCTAAGCCGAAACAGCCTGCTCGAGCCGAGAACGCTCACTTCGGGATTCTTCGAAGAGGTGATCTTTAGGGGAGTTCTGATTGCTCTATTCCTGCGGCGCTACCGGGAACGCAGAGCGGTCATCTTTTCGGCCCTGCTTTTTGCAGGCATTCATCTTTTGAATGCCCTGAATCCCGAGATTCCCACGGCTTGGGCACTGGCGCAGGTTGTATGGGCGTTGGGACTGGGAATCCTCTACGGCCATATGTTTATAACGACCGACTCGCTGTGGTCCCAGATACTGCTACATTATATGTTGAATGGATTCGTCGGTGTCTGGTTCCGAGGATTGGACACGATGGATCAGACCTCGGCGTTATACGGCATACCCTTTTTTGGATTGATTCCCGCTGCACTGTCCATATTTTGGGTTGCGTTCCTGTACAGGCGTTGGTTGAGAAAGAAGAGATCTTAAATATAGGTGATAGAGCTATCCCGGTGAGGAATTTGAGTATGGATAGACGGGATTTCTTGAGATTAACGGGAATAGTCACGGCCGCAGCTCTGATCCCTGCAGCCTGCCGAAGGGTATCCCACCTTCCCAACATCGTACTGATCGTCCTGGATGAATTGGGGTATTACGAGCTTTCCTGCATGGGGCATCCGCTGCTTGAGACACCCCATATGGACCGGGTGGCCGCCGAAGGCATGCGTTTCACCCAGATGTTGGCCGGTGGACCGGTGTGTGCACCCACACGCTGCTGTCTCATGACCGGGAAACACCTCGGACATGCCTCAGTACGCGAGAATTCAGGCGAAAATGCCATCCGGGCCGATGAGATGACCCTCGCCGATATCCTGAAGCGTGCCGGTTACGCCACCGGTGGATTCGGCAAGTGGGGGTTGGGCGGACGGGGGACTACCGGTGTGCCGGAAAATCACGGTTTCGATGAATTTTTCGGCTACTATGATCAGGTGCATGCCCATACTTTTTTCCCTGAGTACCTGATCTACAATAGCACAGAGGTTCCTCTGCCGGGGAACACCGGGGCCCTGTACGAGGGGCAAACGTTTGCGCACTACCGCATATTCGAGGAGACGGTCAGATTCATCCGCAGGAACAAAAATCGCCCTTTTTTCTGCTACTGCCCCTGGACACCGCCTCACGGGCTGTGGGGGCTGCCCGAAGATGAGCCGTCCTGGGGGAAGTACAAGGGTAAGGATTGGGACGGCAGCGGCCAGTTCAAATCCGACGATGCTCAGCGTTATGCGGCTATGGTGAACATGGTGGACCGGCAGATCGGAGATATCCTGATGCTGCTCAAAACTCTCGAGATCGACAATCAGACTCTGCTCATCGTGTGTGGTGATAACGGCGGGCAGCGGTACTTTGCCAATGATAGGCACCCACACGGCTTTTTCGCTCCCAACCGCGATCCCTATTCCGGCAGGATCTTACGGGGGGAGAAAGGACTTCTGTATGAGGGGGGCCTCAGGGTGCCGTTTCTGGTCCGTTGGCCGGCCCATATATCGGCGGGATCGGTGAGCCGGCACCTGGGTTATTTTCCCGATATCATGCCCACGTTGGCCGATTTAGCCGAAACGGAATGTCCGGATGAAATCGACGGACTGTCATTCTTGCCTGAGCTTGTGGGGGTGGATAGAACCGGTCGGCCTCAGCAAGAGCACGAGTATCTGTACTGGGAGTACAGCGGTCAGATTGCGGTCCGACGACAGAATTGGAAGGCATATAAACCGACCGACGGAGCGTGGGAATTGTATGACCTGGAACAGGATATCGAGGAAAAACACGATATCGCCTCCCGGCATCCCGAAATATTGGACAGCATGAGGGCCTATGCTGACGAAGCTCACAAGCCTCATATTCGGGGAAAAATTTTGAATGTTGACCTTTGCAGAAAGGACCATACGCAGACCAAGAAACCTCTGCCGCACGAGAGGCCACTGAAGCGCTGAGCCCGGATGCCGGTGCTGAGTCCCCGATCTCCGGTTGGATTGAGTTTTCAATCCTCGGCGTGAAGCTCAATCGAGGATGAGAAGGCCGTCGATTTTGAGGTTCACCACAACCGCATACTCGTTAGTCTGATCCGGGAGGATCAGATGCAGGCCTTTTTCATCCTGCCGATACGTAACCGCTTTATTGCCGCCTAAGAGTGTAACCGATTCTATTTTGCCGTCCATGACGCGCTCCGTTGCGGCCAACGACTTAATGGTGGCCCGCCCGTCTTCAGGCCATGTCAGGAACAAGGCGTAGAGGCTCTTTCCGTCTTTGGACCGGGTGAAGCGGACATCACCCTCTCCGAATCTTTTCCAGGGGCGTGTGCGAAAGATCGCTTCGCCGTTCATTCGGTTCCAGGCGCCTATCTCCTGCAGGATGCGGATGGTTTCGTCATCGAATGTTCCATCGGCTCTGGGAGGTACGTTCAACAGAAGATTACCGTTTTTGCTGACGATATCGATGAACTTGTCGATGAGGTAGTTCACCGTCCGATACTCCATGCCGCTGGCGTAGCTCCAGTATCTGACTCCGATAGTGTCGTCGGTTTGCCATGGAATCGGACGGAGTCCATCGAGTGTGCTGCGCTCCAGGTCCAGTGTCGCGATGCCTTCCTTATATATGCCGTGCCCATTGCGGGCGGTCTTGATGGTCGAGACGACCCCATTTTGACCGCCGTGACGTAAACGGGAGCTGTTGTAATACCGGGCGAGAATGCGTCGTCCGGTCAATCCGTCGTCGATGTCGAACGGCACGGCCCCGTCGAAGTAAAGCAGATCCGGTGTGTAGCGGTCGATGAGGTCCGTGATGCGGTCAGACCAAGATTTCTTCCAGGCATCTGATGGATTTTTGGGGTATTTAGGATTGGTGTCGCCGTGGTGGGGATGGTAAAAATCGTGGTTCTCCGGAGTGTCTTCAATATAGGGAATATCCTTCATGGGACCTTTGGTATCGGCGCCGTACCCGGGTTGGAAGAAATTATAATTGCGGGCCAGGTGAGTCGTGACTCCCCATCTCAGGCCATGCCGGAGCGTCGCTTCCATCAACATCCTGATGAGATTTTTTTGGGGCCCCATCTTCACTGTGTTATAGCCGTGTGGTGAGTCCCACAGGTCGATTCCGTCGTGGAAGGTGGCACAGGGCGTGAAGTAGCGGGCGCCCGCTTCCTTGAACAGCATCAACCAGATGTCCGGATCGAAGCGCTCGGCCTTCCACAGAGGGATGAAGTCTCGGTATCCGAATTCTGACGGATGGCCCCAGTATTCGACATGATGCCGATATTCCGGCCGGTTCTCCTCGTACATTCGGCGGCCGTACCAGCAACCTTGCGCAGGCACCGAAAATACACCCCAAGTGACGAATATTCCGAACTTGGCATCGCGAAACCACTCGGGGCATTCATACCGCTTCAGCGATTCCCAGGTCGGCTTGTAGGCTGTAGCCTGCCCTGTTTCTGTCGCGGGGCCACTCCGATCCCCCGGTTCAATAGATTTTATTTCCTTGTCTTGGCAGCCAGCGAGAAAGCAAAAGATCAGTGCCAAAGGCAGAATCTTACAGAAATTTTTCAACGGTGTCTCCCGTCCCCTGCCTGCCGAATACGAAATGCAAAGGAAAGCTCGGCTTCCCATTATTATGTTCGGGTTATCAGATCCAGAAGCCTCGTAGATTCTTCAATGAAAATGCGACCACAAAATGAAGGTCTTATCTCGAGCCAATTGTGAATTTTCACTCTTCATATCGGGGATTAGAAGTTTTTGAAGATCCAAAACTGAAACCGACGCCTACGCCGACGATCCAGCGGCTGGTATGGTATGTGGCCGGCAGCTCAGGCAGTGCCGATGTGCTGTTGGGAGAAAATCCATATTGAAAGTATGCATCAAGCGCAAATCCCCCGATTTTTTCATCGGGATCCAAAATCGAGTAGGCGAATCCATCGAATCCGATGCCGAAGGACAATATCTGGGTTTCTAAATCCGGATAGACCGGATGGATCATCAGGCCATCGACGGCGCTCTTTTGGTGGGCGTATCCGGCTCTTATGAGTACAGAATCTATGAGACGATACTCAACCCCAAACATGATCCGGGAAGTGTCTCTCAAATTAAGGTCAACTCCCTGCCTTATTTGATCCGGCCTCGTTCCATGATAATCTTCGATCTCGTCATAGAAGAGGGGATCGAGAATGAAATCCCATTGTTTTATCTGGCTCATTCCCGTTCGTTGATAGTCCAGCAGGAATGTCAGCCTTCTCCCGAATGAATACGTAAGCCCCAAAACGAATTCCTGCGGTAAGGTAAGTGATGCGGACACATCCTGGTAAATGCTGAAGGGCGTGTCATTAAAGCGCGGGAAAAGGAAGTAGTGCGATCCCTCTAATTCCAGATCCACATTGGGCTGATATCTTCCGCCGATCCGGAAATTGTCTGTGATCCTCAGCATCATACCGGCGACATAGCCGATCCCCTTGGCGCTCACATTCGATTCACTGACAGAGGCTAACGAATCTCCCGATCCTTTTTGCTGAAAGGTGAAGATTCGGTCGAATTTCCAGGTCGCATCGGAGGAGATAAAATCCAAACCAATTCCGATAGAAAGGAACTTCGCAATCTTAACCGCAGCCACAGGCCGAATATATAAAGAATTGAATCTTGAATGAATCGACAAGGCGTGTCCTGTCCAGTTTTCCGGCCAACTGGCGCCCATCGTGCTGGGTGTAAATGCGCCGATCCCGAAGCCGAACTTGTCTTTGATGTTCAAGGAAATAAAAGGAGAAACCCGGATCTTTCCCAGCGTGCTTTCGAAAGGAGTTGGAAATTGGGAATATTCTACCCTTGAGGTCATTTCGGGATAAAAAACATTGGTTTCGAATCTGAGCCCGGACGAAAAAGCCAGACCTGCTGGATTATAAAATACGGACGAGGCATCACCCGTACGCGTGACGAAGGCTCCTCCTAAAGCGGCCGCCCTGGCACTGAGTTCAAACGACCTGAATCCTGAGGCGTTAAGATAGGAGGAAGCTGAGACAAAACAAAGGAATGTGCCTGTAATGATTATCTTATTCCGCAACGGGAATTCTCCTTGAAAAGCGGATCTCCGAAAGGAGAGTATATCCTCTTCCAGTGCTTCGTTTCAACTGAATTCCCTCCAGCGCAAGGAAAAATCATTATTCTTCCTTCGGCTTAAGCTCCATTTCGAGTTGCCGGGCCAAGCCCAACTGGTCATCCTCCTGCCACTCTTCGACGACTTTTCCATTCTCGATGCGCATTATGCTGATCATGCTGAAGGCAATCTCTTTTCCGGTCTCGGGGAGACCCGGGACTCCTCCTATGTAATCCCCCCGAGCCATGATCCGGCATATGACTTTATCCCCTGCGGCTATCATGTCTTCAATGCTCCATGTGAATTCTGAGAAGACATCCAGAGCACCCTTATAGTTTTCGATCAGTTCCTCTCGGGAGGAGGATGTGTCGCTTCCCGATGGATTGAAGACGGCGTAGTCGGGAGACAATACTTCCTTAAAAGCCTCGAAGTCTCCTTTATTGAAAGCCTCGATGTAATGCTTCACCGATTCCCTATTCTGTTCCTCAACCTCGGCCCGGGCTCGGAACATTTCCAGTTCAGTGACCGCCTCTTGGCCCCGACAACTGAAAGCCAAACACAAAATCAGAGCCAAAGGCAGAATTCTAAGCAGTTTTTTCATGAAACCCCTCCCTCTTTATTTTTGATTCATACGGTGAGTAACATTCTATCATGACGATCACGGCATTATAATTTATTTCGTCCGAGATTTCATGCCACAGAATGTCTTGACAATAGGAGAGTCCCGACCTATATTTAAGATACCGACCGTCGGTATTTTTGTGAAGGAACGTCAATGACAAAAAAAGAGTCAAAGGATAAACGGATGGCGGAAATCATCCAGGCTGCCGTGGATGAGTTTCTGGAAAAGGGATATGAAAGCGCATCGATGGAGGGCATTGCCAAGCGGGCCGGTATCAGCAAAGGAGGGCTCTACTATCATTTCAAAAGCAAGGACGAAATTCTTCTGCTTGCAAACCAGAAACTCTACCAGCCTATCGCGGAAATGAGACTGGAGGCGGGAAAAAAGCCCAATGCTTGCCACGCCCTATCTTGGTATATGAAGAATTATGTTGATTACTGGAGGGCACATAAAAAGGAAGTCATTTTCGCCTCCCTTTCGATGGCCAAGATGTTGGAATTGCCCGCTCTCGAGAAGATGTATGAGAATTACACGGAAGGTTATCTCTCATTTTTCAAAAATCTGTACGACCGGGGGGTCGCGGAAGGTGAATTCAGGCCTCACTCCACCTACGAGAGTGCCATGATCTCGATGACGGCACTCGATGGAATAGTCATGTATCTGGTGATGGATCAGAAGCTTGACTCGGACATGGTTTTCTCTGTGTTTCAGAAGAATTTGGTTGAGGCCTATCGACTCGAAGGCAAGCCGAAAAAAAATATCGTGAAGATAAAATGAAAGCAGCGCATGAGAATGATGTGATTCTTTCTGTAGATGGGCTGACGAAATCCTATGGAGACCTCATCGCCGTCAATGATCTCTCCTTTGATGTGAAACGGGGCGAGATCTTCGGCTTCCTGGGACCCAACGGGGCGGGTAAGACTACCACCATCAGCCTGATTTGCGGCTTGCTGAAAAGTGATGCCGGCGCAATTAGGATCGATGGGCTTTCTCTCGATAAGAATTACCGGGAATATCGAAGATTGATCGGTCTATGCCCCCAGGATCTTATCATATGGGAATCATTGACGTGCATGGAACAATTGGAATTCATGGCTCGGTTGTATGACGTAAATCCGAAATCGTCTCGCAGGAGATCCAGGGAGCTGCTTGAAATACTGGGGCTGGAGAAAAAGAAGCATTCGCTGGCCAAGACACTTTCTGGTGGACTGAAGCGCCGGCTGAATATCGCCCTAGCCATTGTTCATGAACCGGAAATTCTGATTCTTGACGAGCCGCAGGCAGGCCTCGATCCGCAGAGCCGGATTTTGGTACGTGAGTACATAAAGTCTTTGGTCCCGAGAATGACGGTGATTCTAACCACCCATGATATGGATGAGGCCGATCGTTTGGCCGATCGGATAGCGATTATAGATTATGGACATCTGCTGGTCCTGGATAGGGCCGAAGCCCTGAAGAATCGATTAGGGCAAGGGGATATTTTGGAAATTCAACTCGCTGAAAATCAAGATGATCAATTGGATCGGCTGCTGAAGAATCTGCCGAAAAACATGCATCAACTGTCATTCACGCAGGGATTGCTCCGCCTGGTCGGCGTTGACATCGTCGAAGCGCTGCCGACACTGCTGGAGAGATTCCGGCGGGAACGTCTGAAGATCGAGGATATCACCCTCCGCAAAAAAACGTTGGAGGATGTATTCATAGCACTGACCGGCAGGGGATTGAGAGAATGAGATTCATTCCGTTGTTCAAAAAGGCGTTGGTCGAAAACATCCGGGATTGGAAGATCTTCATTTTGGGCCTTACTTTTGCTCCCTTTTTTGTGGTCTTGATGTATTTCTATTTGGGCAATACGGCTCTGACCTATGATGTGGTTTTCGTCAACCATGATTTGGGTGCGAGTGATAGCGATGGAGTGGTATTCAACGCAGGAACCCAATTGATCGCAGAGCTGCAGGAAGCCAAGTACCCGGATGGAATTACTATACTAAGTTGTACTCAGGAACAGGGATTGGCCGAGGCTCGCAGGCGAGTAAAAGACAAATCTGCCGATTTGTTGGTGGAAATTCCGAAGGACTTTTCCCGAATTCTGATCGATTACAGGGAAGGAATAAATCCGGCTCCCGCAGCGATCAAAACCTGTGGTGATCCGTCTAATCCTAAATATATCATGGCCGCTGCCTGGAGCGATTCTCTCGCCTTCCGGTTCGCCTCCACATTTGCTGGACTCAAATGGCCGATCGAACTCGAGACAGCGGGCATTTCCGATGGCGGCTCTTTGAATGATTTCGAGCTGTATGTGCCTGTCCTATTGGCCCTGGCGATCATGATGCTGATGTTCACAGCCGCTGCTACGTTGATAAAAGAAAAGGACAAAGGAACCATCACACGCCTGCGCATCTCTCATATGACCGCCTTCGAGTGGCTCTCGGCCGTGAGCTTAACTCAGATCATCATCGGGCTGCTGGCTATGGGGCTGACCTATGCGACTGCGGTTGCACTGGGATACCGGTACGCAGGATCCCCGTGGCCCGTCATCATGATCGGGCTTTTGTCCAGCCTCTCGATCGTGGCCGTAAGCCTGTTGGTTGCGTCCTGGTTGCGTACAATCTTCGACCTGATGACCATCGGCTGTTTCCCCTTCTTCATCCTGATGTTTTTTTCCGGCGGGATGCTCCCTCTACCAAGCCTAGAGCTGTTTGTGCTTAGCGGCCGCCCCATTCATATCAATGAAATTTTGCCCACCACTCACTCCATTTCCGCCTTGGGAAGGGTACTCAACCGGGGAGCCGGATTGGACGAAGTCGTCTACGAGATGGCCGCTATCGTCTGTCTTTCCATTGTGTATTTTTCGGCCGGCGTTTTGGTGTTCACGCGACGCCATATGCGTGCCAAATGAAGATTAGGGCCTTTCCCGGTCCCTATTTTTTTGTCATTTCCAAGAAGAACCACGGCCCTTCAACCTGCCTTTTGACAACATCAAAACCGGACTCTTGTGCCAGGTTTAAATAGTGGGAGAGATCCCGTCCGGCCTTGGGCCAGCGGACTCCGTATCCGGTTTCGACTTCTTTCTCCGGCAGCTCGATGCTGAGTGGGAAGACCGCCATCGTCTTTTCTGATTCCGTGTTCCCGGGCAGGATAACATCCCATATCAGGAGCCGCCCTCCTTGTTTAAGGATTCGATGGATTTCCCGGAAGACTTGCCGGTGATCGTCATCGTCGATGTACATGAAGGTGAAGAAGACCGTCGTCGTCATGAACGTCCCATCGAGGAATTTGAGCTCCCTGGCGTCCATGACGATTTTCAGCGGGCCGGGCGGGGCTTCTTCCAGTTCGCGCTTGCTGATGTCGATGGCGATGACCTGGGACCCTTTCAACTGGCCGATGATTCCTTCCCCGCCTCCGCCGATGTCCAATATGAAGCCTTCCGCCGGGAAATCTTCGACCGTTAAGTCGATCCGATCGAAATACTTCAACTGATTTTGCGGAGATCCGCTGTCTTGGTATCCATGTGTTTTTGCCCAGAGTTGTCCGGAAAAGTGGGCAAAGGCGGATACAATGATGAGGCCACAGATGATTTTTGGTTTCATATCGAGATCCTTTCCATCGATATAATACGATATCCAATCCCTTTTGTTGGGCAAGGCCTTGAGCTTCTTATCATGCCCGGCCTGAGATCCCGACCAAGAGGGCTTCAGCGAATGATCGAGAGAATAGGGCCGATGGACCAGCCGATGGCCTTCGTAATCAAAATGGCCCGGGTGAACCTTTCTATATGGCTAATAATAAATTCGTTATCCCCCAATCGGTATTTATGAGGTCTTCTTCATCCCCGTAATACAGGCATAGCCGATATAATCCGCGTATTGTTTGAAAATCCTGCTGTATTCCAGGAGTGCCTTACGCAAGTGCGAGTGGATCAGGAGCCTGTAACCCATCCTAAGCATACCTCTCAGACCGAGTTCTCTTCTCATCGCTTTTCCCATGTCGGGTATGGCGTCGGAGAAATCCAGCACCTCGATATCAGTCATTCCCTGCCGCTCGAAGAACGCTCTCCACTCTTCTATGGTCATGGTTCGAAAGCCTTCCCAAACTTCGAAGACCTTTTCCTCGATTTCCTTGCCGGGCGGCTTCTTCCAGATCATTTCCAGGTCGCCGATACCGCCGCCGGGCTTGGTCACGCGCAAAAACTCCGCAAACGCCTTTTCTTTATCCGGAAGAAGTGTGGTGGTGCACTCTATCAGCACGATGTCGAAGCTTTGGTCTTCGAACGGCAGGGATAAGGCATCGGCTCGCCTGAAAGTCACTCTTGAAAGCAGCCCCTTCTTGGCCGCCGTCTTCCTCGCAAATTCGATCATCCTCTCCGAAAGATCCACTCCGACCACATCGCAGTCATATTTCTGTGCCAGGAAGCAGGCCGTAGCGCCTTTCCCGGAGCCGATATCCAGGATCTTCTTGTCCTTTCCAACGCGGCACATCTTTGCCATATGGTCGGTCTTCTCTATTCCGCCGGGATGGAGGATCTCCAAGCCGCATGAATACATCATTTCATCTATATCCGCCATTCTTCCCATTTTGCCGCTCTCGCTTTTTGACTGCCCCTCGAGAGGATTTCATCCCTTCTGGTGCATCCAGGGACACATATCCTTCTGGGGACAGTGTGCGCACCCATATTTTTTGGACACCAAAGGAAGGATAAGGAATGAGTCGACGACGAAGAGGATCACCAAGGCCAGCATGGTACCCGAATAATCTCCCAGCAAAAATATCCCTCCTGCGACGGTCGGAGCCGCCCATAATGGGAAAATCACCGGAATGTGTCTTTTGAACTTCTTCCTAAAGAGGCGGTCATCCTTTTTGGTTTGCAGCTTTGCCGCGATCCGGCCGTAGCCGCAGGGGCAGGAAGAGGTGTCGAAAAAGTGACAATAAGGGCACACGAACCAAATGATCCAAAGGGCGCCGGCTATGCCGTAAAGAAAATACAAACCGGCCGTTCCAAACCTCCAAAACGTGTCTTCAATACCCGTCAGGAAAATAGCCGTCCCCAGCACAATCATGATCATGTAGGGGAGGTTATCCACAAATTCCTGCAGGTGCGAATATTCATAAATCCGTAGGTGCTTTTCACATGATGCGTCATTCATGTCGTCGTTTTTCATCCCAGGAGTCTTCATTGTGAAACCTGCACCGCGGCGCTTGCGGTTTTGGACGGATCACTCTCGGAAATCGCCCGAAGGATCACCTCCGCAGTCCGGGTGTTTCCTTCCTCTTGAGACACATAGACCGTTACCGGATGGGCCCCTCCGAATTCCACGGCGCTCAGGCCGTTGAGCAGGCGGGCGGTCCATCCCTCTCCCTCCACCGACACGGAAAGCCGATAAATATCGGAATTAAGGAACCCGGAGGCGTCAACCGGATGCAGCTCGGGATCCGTCTCCGCTGCCTTACCCGTATTGCTGAGCGTGAAGGTGACCGGAGTGTCGGGCCGGCTTATCCGTTGCTCCTCCGGCGCCTCCAGGGCCACCCCCCGTTCCTGGGGGCCCGATCCATCCAGGGATCGGACGGCCAGCGTGTAGGAAAGGATTCCCTGCTCGTCCTTTCGGGTATCGATTACATAGAAATGGAGGCGGTTCGGCGTATCTTCCCATTCGAAGCGGCTGCCCGAGTTGAGCCCGGCGTGGAAGAGGGCGTCGTTGAGCTGCCGGTAGTCGGCGATCGTACGCATTACCTTTTCGCCGTTGGGCTTGACGTAATCCGGCAGATTGATGTCTTCGGGATGGGCATCGATGACCCAGATGTAGCTGTTGAAGGCGTTCGGGCCGCCGTTTCGACCCCGCAGGCTGTCTTTGTTCTTGGCGATGAGGACTCCATTGTCGGGAGTGAATGAGTCATATCCGATCCTTTGGACCACTTCCAGCGAATAGAAGTTGTAGTTCGGGATCCCCGGGGATAGGGGATTGTCGGCCGGGTCGTCCGGCGGGGTCCTGTCTCCGGGCTCCGAGCCGTCGAGCCTCACTATGATGCCGGCGAAGGTACCGGGGAGGGGATCCACCGCGCGCGCCGTGACGTCGGCTACCGCCAGCCCGGATCGGGCCAGGCCCTCCCGGCTGAGTCTCAGGAGCTGGGATTCGGTGATGAACCCGTTTTCCAGCCGGTTGCGCACCATGAGTCCTGCGGGCATCGCCGCTCCTTGAGTCGGCGGCACCACCCAACGCCTGTGAGGCCCTCCCGGTCCGTTGAAACAGCCCCGGTCCATCATGTCCCAGGGTCCGGCGGCGACCCTCCGGTAAGGCTCGACATAGGGATTGTTGTTGAGGTCGGGGAGGCGAAACGCGAAATGTCCGAGCTCGTGAGTTATGGTGCCTGAGTTCTCGCCTTGGCGCATGGAGGACAGGCCCCACTGCTGCGAGCCGGCCAGCCAGCTGGTCCATTCCACGTACCGTGTCGTGATCCAGCGGGGCATGTCCGGATTGGGATTGCCCCATTCCGGCGGGATATCTTCCTTGGTACTAAACTTCATCTCGCCGAACTCCTGCCAGACACCCGTCTCGTCATAGCTGGCGTACACGCGCAGGATGGCGTCGTAGTTCTTCCGGACATCCTCCCCGATATCTGCTGCCCAGATGGCGTCGCAGTCCCTCTCCATGCGGCCGTCGGCCCGGCTGCCGTCAGGAGTCTGGTCATTCTGGCCGTACTCATTGAGCCCATAGGCCCATATGGTTTTCGGCATGCGGTAGGGACCAAAGACGTCGACCTCGGTGATGCCGAATTTCCCCCGGGACTGCTCCATCCAATAGCCGTTGATGGTATGGCCGTGATTGACCTCGCTGGGCGTCATGAAGAAGTCGGCATAGAATCGGGGCACATCCCCGCGGGCGACCGGATCGATCTGGGGATTCCCGAAGGGATCCGATCCCTTCGGGAGCGTGATCACAAAGGGCTGATCCGGGAAATCGATGGCGACCACCGCGAGTCGAAACCCCCGTTCCGGCTTCAGGGAGGGATCGGCCCAGTTGCGGCCCGGGATGGGGCGATAATCGTCCCAGCTCATGAGATCCTGGTCCTGGACCTGCTGGGGATCGAGGGGAGCCGGGGACTCGAATCCTATTCCTCCTGCGGTGCATGCCGCGGCGGCTAAAATCAGAAGGGGGATACACGCGCGGATGAGGATCGGGGCGAGGCGGGGCTTGCGGTCCATTTTTCCTCCTTGCTTCAACGAGAAAATATCGGATTATGTGTATTTTACCACATGAGAAGCAAAGTGAATCATGTGCATTATCATATGCTCTGAGCTAACGATCAGAAACCGAAACACGGCTTAGAGTCTTTAATCGAGCTGTAATCAGTTGGAGTGTATCCAGATCTTCGGGATCCGGAAAATTGACCGCCCGGTTCAGCATCCTGACTGCCTTGTCCTGGTCGCTTAGGGAAATGTTGTCGGCCACGGCCAGAAAGACCCGAATTGCGCTCTGTTTGAGCGCAGGATCGGGGTCCTCATAATCCCTCATCACCGGATCGATGTCTTTACAGTAGGGGGCGATCTTTTCCAGCGATGCCGGGCTGCCGAGTCGCGCCGTGGCCTCGAGCGCCCGGAGTTTGAATCGTACGGACGGCCCCCGGTCCAAAACGGCATGGTATTTTGCCAGGGCATCCTCTTTTCTCGATTCTCGTAGGTCGTCTTCCGCCGCCCTCAGTGTCGATTCCGCCTCCTCCCGAGCCATCGGGACCCGCGCCGTGACGGACATTGCAGGTTTTATCGTATCCTCTCTCTGTATCTCGATGAAATTGAGCAATGGCGCGTGGTGAAGATCAGGATTTTGTACCTGGGGCCGGAGTCGAATCGTGAGGCGGTTCTCGACCCTTACCCCCGTGAATTCTTTGATGATGACACTGGTGTCGGCTCCTGTCTCGGCGGCGATGTCAAAATCCTCCAACCGGAGAGAATCCTGGATATGGATGTGGAATATGCGACGGCCCTTCCTCTCTCCTTCCGGCGCCCTGAATCCGAGCCTGACGGTGTAGGATCCGGGTGTTTCCCCCCAGATATCATCGATCAGAGAGATGTCCAATCTTGTCAGGCCCACGGCTCCGGAGGTGACGAGCCAGGGGCGGTCCCAACCGCGTCCACCAAGCTTCCGGTAGTCACGGTTGAAGAATCCCATACCCGGGAGGATTATTTCATTCAGGTCGAATTTCACACCATAATCGGGGTAGTGATTCTGAAGGTAGTTCGTATCCGGATTTGGATACGCGAACCAGACGGTTCCATTCTCATCCCTCATGTCGCTGGGTGCCCCCAGGTTGATGGCGAAATGCTTGACCGGTGTCAAGGGGCCGTGAGTGATGAATACGGTGCCTTTCGGCCAGCGGTCCGGTCTGTGCTTTAGCACGACCGTCCCTCGGAGCGGGAAAGAGCAGGTGCAGCCTGCGCTGGCTTCCGGAAAGAGTAGGACTCCGGAAGCCGGAATCATGTTGATCCAGCAGCCGGGCCGTATCCCTCCGAAGAGGGTCAAGCCGTTGTCCTTTTTAAAATCCGTGATAGCCGCACTGGATGAACGGTAGAAGAGCATTGATGCCGAGGCCGAGGTTACGGCGCAGGTATGGCCCGGGCGTAGATATTCGTAGGGCACGGATCGGCCGCTGATGGGATGCTCCCGGGTGAGGATCGCTCCGGTCCGCAGGTCGCAGACACGAGGTTCTATGAAGATCTTATGGCCCACGACCAGCGGCCGGGTCCGGTAGTTGTTGGGATGAGACCATAGGACCTCTCCGGTTTCCGCGTCCATGGCTGTCAGGCGCTTCCAGCGTAGGGCTCCGGATTCATGCCGCCACCAGTCATGACTCCCCATGCTGGAGAAGAACAGCAGGACTCCGTCGTGGTAGGCCGACGCCAGGGTGTCGCCGCCACAGCCGGTAAAATCCAGGGTTTTCCGCCACATGATGTTTCCGGTCTCCACATCCAGAGCGAACACGGTCCGGAAATCGCGTTCCTTAAAAGGCACCGGGAATCCCGGTCTTTCGACATGGGTTCCCGCTTTGATGAGTCTTTGTCTCTCCCGGACCGCCTGATCGATCGACGCGGGGGATACTCGGCTGTCGGCGAAGAATATCTTGCCGCCGCCTTTGCTGATGGTGATGTGAGCGATTTTTTGACCCCGGTGTTTCCATAGGAGTTTTCCGGTTTCCGGGTCCAGGGCAAAGACCATATCGCTGACCATCAGCCGGTCGGTAAGGGCCCCTTCCCGCAGGTGATAGTTTTCCCAGTCGGGGAAATCGGTCATCAGCCTCCACAGGATCCCCGATCTCTTGTAATCCTCGATCAATCCGTCGGCCGGATCGGGATATCTGCTTCTCAGTTCGTTGTACTGCTCCAGAAATTCGAGGGGAACCTCCGAGGGATCCCTCCATTTCCCGTTCTCGACCAGCGCCTCTTGAAGAGCGAAATATTCTCTGGGCAAGGCCCTCTGGCCCGGGATCCGAAAAGGTGCGAGGCGGTGGCCGATACGTGGGCCCAGCGGTATGATCTATCGGTTGGAGAATCCGGAAGCAGGAAGTCGCCCAGCACGGTCCCGGTGGCCGGGTCAAGCCGGAAGCAGTGGTCATAGGCTCCCACATAGAGGGAATCTTTGTTCATGGAAAAATTCCCGCCGTCGACATCCACCCGGGGACGGACGGCGCCCGCAATGTCCTTTTCCCAGAGTCTAACGCCGTTGTACGCGTCGTAGGCCGTGATGACCTCTTCTCCCTGGATGAACATGCGTCCGTCCATGGAGAGGGGACTCTGGGCCTTGGCATGCCGGTCAAGCATTTTCTTGGACCCGGGATCTCCGAACCAGAGGATACCCAGGGGACCCTTTACCAGTTCGTCGCCGGAACAGGCGGTGTTGCCGGGATTGCCGTATTCTTCGGTCCAGACCCCGGCACCTTTCAGCCCCTTCCGGGTGTATGCGAGCCATGTTTCCGTCCGTTCCTTCACCACCTCGGCTCCGTGTATCCCGCTTTCGAACCAGGCGGAGACTCTCGTGAGATCTATCTCCGGCAGCCCCGGCGGCGCCTCTCGGGGAGTGCCGAACACCGCCATCCCTCCATGGGGTTTTAAGACGCGGAAAATCTCGGTGGAGATTTCATCCAGGCTCCCGGTGGCGATCAGGCCTTCGGATACGATTAGGTTGGCGAAATAATCCGGGAGAAGGTCCGGATTCCACTCGGCGACCATTATCCGGTGGCCGTAAAGCCCGGTCGGCGCCAGGCGCTTTCTAATGGCCTGGACTCTTTTCGCGTCGGGGGCGATTCCGATGATCCTCAATTCCGATGACTTTGCGAGCTCATAGGCGAGCCGACCCGAATCACAGCCCAACACCAAGGCATAGCCTCCGATGATTCCCGTCCGCTCTAGGATATCGGCCGCGGCCGTTCGGTAGGGCGTTTGGGATTGTCCTTCTCCAAAGGGAGGGATCTCGCTTCCGGGTTCGTCTTGTGTGTGGGGTGTCACAGCCTGCTGGCCGAAGCAGTAGATGTGTCCGGTATCGGTGCTGACCAAGAGGCGGCCGTTGGACGCCGAGAGACCCTTGACGTCTCCATGCAACTCGGCTTTCCAGGCTTCCTCGCCGGTTCCGGCCTCATAGGCCAGGACTTTTTCCTTTCCCCCGGCAAATATGTGCTGATTCATCAATATGATCGTATTGAGGCCGTCGCTCGGTGTTTCCCATCGGAACATCTCGGGCTTGAGCAGGTTTTCGATTTCGGCCAGCTCGTTTATCATGCCGGATATTTCCTCTCTTTCCCGACTCAAACGCGCGGCGCTCGCCTGATCGACCGCCGAAATCCGGGATGAGATATCTCTGAGCCTGCCCCTGAGGCTATCCCTTTTCTGCCGGAGGTCTTTGACCCGGCTCTGCTGCAGTTCCAGATATCGGTGCCGGTTCAAGGCATAGATTCCTTCCTGGGTCAGGGTGTAGGAAGTGTCGGGTGTGACGACCAGGTCGATGCCCGGGAACCAGGCATGCATATCCTCGCGTCGTTCTCCGGTTTGTTCATCATAGGCCACCTTGGCCGGGGTTCCCGATAGGTCCACTCCGGCGATGATGTGGTCCCGATCGAGGACCGTCCAGACTCCTCCGACTTTTCCGCCCGGCTCCAGGTAGTACAGAAAATCCCCGCTGTGTTTGTCGAACGCTGCGGGCATAGCCCGGCTGGAGGGGACATAGAGGATGTTTTCGGAAGCCACCAGATACCCCTGAGGGGAGATCCCGCCGAAGGCCAGTTCATGCTCGTGATCCCCGACGGTGTCGTTTCTCCAGATGACCGAGCCGTCCCGGGCATCCAAGGCACACACCACAATCCCTTCGTAGGGAAACACCCCGGCCCCGAAATATGCGATCTCCTGGTCGACCAGTATGTTGGTCCGCACGGGCCACAAGGAAATCATATGACCGTTTCCGAGCACCTTTTCCGCCCCGGGCCCGGCCCGGTATTTCCACAGGGGCCGGCCGCTGCGCGCGTCCAGACAGTAGACGAATCCGTCATCCGATCCGGCATAGATGCGATGGTCGGCTATGGAGGGTGAATACCGCACCGGCGCGTCGGTATAAAAACGCCATTTTTCTTTTCCGGTCCGAGCATCCAGGGCGTGCACAGCATGGTCCACCGATGATCCAAAATACACCGTCTCGTACGCCACGGTGGTGTGGAAGGCGTTGTCGAGCTGCATCCGCTGCATCTCCTCTCCGGGCTCCGGCCAAGCCGGTTCCGGAGCCTTTGAGCTCTGAAAGGACCATTGGCGACTGAGCGGCAAGGAAAGGGTTTCGGAGGAATATCCGGAGTGGGTGTTGTCGGATCGGAAGGTCATCCACCCGATCCCGGTTCTATGCCCGGATCCGCACTGGCTGAGAAAGCCTATCAGCAGACATAGGGCGAATACCGTGATGCCGGCGGCGGCCGGTGTTTTTCGGATTGTATCGACTCGGTGGGATTGAGGCACGCTATTACCCTCCTTCTCCTAGGATAAATGACGCTGACGGGGGACGATCCGGCCCTGGTCCAGTTGGATGACCCGGTCGGCGCAGGAGTCGTACTCTTGACCGTGTGTGACCACGATGACCGTGCACGTATCGGTTTGGATTTCCCGCAGGCAGCGGGCGATCTCGGCCGCATTTTCAGGATCGAGATTGCCCGTGGGTTCGTCGGCGAGAATGATGTCCGGCTTCCTGATCAAGGCCCGGGCCATGGCGGTGCGCTGTTTTTCGCCGGCGCTGAGTTCTGCGGGATAATGAGCCGCCCGATCGACCAAATTCAAACGGTCCAGCAGCGCCCCGGCCTTTTTCTTAAATCCCGGCTCCTGCGCGGACCGGCCCTCCACTGGAATCAGGATGTTCTCGGTCACGTTTAAATACGGTATCAGATGAAACAGCTGAAACACAAGCCCGATTTTCTCGGCCCTGAACTCGGCCCGCTCCTTGGCCTTCATACCGTATAGGTCCCGACCCTCCATCTCCAGACGACCGGATGTGGGACAAAGCATCCCTCCGATGGTGAGCAGCAGGGTGGTTTTACCGCTCCCGCTGGGACCCCTGACCACCAAAAACTCTCCTTTTCCGACCCTTAGGTCAATCTCGTCCAGGGCCCTTACGATCCGGTTGCGCTTGAGATAATGTTTGCTCACGTTCTCCAAAGAGATCATGTTCATTCTTCTCGCAATGTCACAGCGGGATCTTGATATACGGCGGCCATGGTGGGGATGAAGACCGCCAGAGCACAGATGAGCGGAGATGCCAGGAGAGACCAAAGGAACATCGCGATGGAGGGATTTATGGCCGCTGCCGTGACCCTGAAAATCCGAGGACCGAAGCTCAGGGCCAAGACCGTTCCCGCCACAAAACCCATGACGGCGCCTGCCAATCCCGTCATTACGGCTTTGGCCATGAAAAGCGCTGCGATCCTTCCGGATCCGTACCCCACCGCCCGCAGGACACCGATCTCCTGCCTTCGTTCCCGGACGTTCAGAAATGCCAATGCCCCTATCCAGATCATGATGACGAGCAGAATCAGCGGAAATACAAAGCTGAAGTAGCGTTCGGCCATGAAGCGCTGCTTTTGCCTGGCTGTTGCGATGGATTCCATGATGATGACCTTGGCATCAGGGAGAACGTCGTCGAGCTGCGTCCTCAGTTGGTCCATCGAGTCGAGATGGTCGTATTCTCCCGTGCAGAGGCACTGCAGGGCCTTGATCTCGTTGATTCTCCCATGGAGCCGCAGTATGTTCTGGGCATCAAAGAAGTGGACGAAGATGCGGATGTCGTCCTGACTGCCGGTCTCGGCCAATCGGTGGACGATCCGGAGTGTATGATCACCGAACGTGATCCTGTCCTCGACTTTCAAGTCGAGGTCTTTGGCCAGTTCGAATCCGACATAGGCGGTCCCCGGATCGATGGAAAAAGTCATCTGGGAACTCTGTTTCCCCGGCGGGATCACTTCCGGAGCCATCCCGGTCAGGATGACTTCTCGATCACGCCAACTGAACCGTTTTTGCAGGGTGGCCGTTAGATGGTTGTAGGAGACTCCGGGATAGGCGGCCAGGTCAGCCACGTAATGCTCCGGCATGGTGTGTTCCGAAAATCCGTTCAACCAGAATCGGTCCATATCGGTTTCCCTCGGTATGACTCTCAGGTTGAATCCGATATCCCTCATCAGCCGGATGGTTTCTTTTTTGGAGGCCTGGCCGGCGGAAAAAAAAGCCACGAACAAGGCGACCGCGGCCGATATGGCGAGCCAGCTCAAGGCGAAGTTCAGACTCCGGTGACGGATCTCGAGAGCGATCTGCCGGATGACGTTCATGTTCGGTTTTGCCTCGCCCTCCGCCGGATCAGAATCATCCCCCCCAATAGAGCGAAGCCCAGAAAAAGGGCCGCCAGAAGCGGGACAAGGGCGGTGAAGCCGCTTCCCTTCAACCGGGTTTCGGCGGAGTTGAGTCTTTGCGACTGGGCGGGAGAGATCCGGGTGGAAGCGAACTTCTTGTCAAAGGCCATGGCGCGTTCCCGGTATAGGCCGAGCTGTCGGATTTTCTGTTCGTTTTCCTCTCCCGCTCCGTCCATCAGGTTGTTGGCCGCGAGAATCCCCGCGATCTCCCTTTTGATCAAGGGATTCTCGGCATCGAAACCCAGGTGCTTCACCACCTCCGACTGGATGGCCGGGCCCCACCGGAGGGGGATCCTGAGACCCATCATCCCCCGCTTGTCCAGGCCGCAGTCGCATGACAATCCCATGATGGACAACATGGCGGTCAAATCCGACACCGAAATGGCTTCGCTTTTGAAGGGAGAGTATAGGATCCGCCCCCGCCCGAACAGGACCGCGATTTGGGGCGTGTCGCGAGATTCGGGGTCGATATCCAGGCTCCATAGGAGGATCTTTTCTCTCTGCGCGTCCTCGGCGCGAACGATGATGGTATGGGGCGGCTCTTCGATTCTTTTGGGAAGCTGGTTCATGAAAGAGGCGATGTTCCGTGCGGCCTGCTCGGTCTTTTCCCGTGCCGAAGAGTTTTTTCCGGAATCGAGTCCTTCGATGAGAAGGATAACCGCGTACGATGTTACGATGCGCTCCAGGATTTCTTCCCTGAGAGGCGAGGAGGCGGCCTTTTCGATCTCAAGCCAGAGGGATTCATTGAGCAACTCCGGTCCGGGAATCAGGGGAAGATGGATCGACCTCCGGTCGGGCGACACCATGATCAGAGCCGGAGGCGTCTGAATCTCCCAGAAGCGGTAGTAATCCATGGCTTGGTGGCTCTTTTGGCCGTGGGTGTGGACGATGGTGGGAAGGATGTTGCTTTCCCGGGCCAAAAGCCGGGATATCTCTTCAAAGCGGACCACGTTTTTTTGGGGAATCCGGTCGTCGATATAAAAATAAAGGCTGTAAGGGGGGTCCGCCAGAGCCACAAAACCCGCATCCCGGATGTTGTACTCACAAGGTGTGGTGGGAGAAAGAATCAGGAAGATGCCGGCAAACAGCGAAATGATGTTCTTCATGCCGGGGATCAGCATTTTCATTGCAGAATGATTTCCCGGCTGTCGCGGCCTGCCTTCTGGGATCTTACGTCGACTTTCAAGCGCGCATCCTTCGAGGTGTCTTTTTTCCGAAGGATATAGGTCATCTTTTCGCATTCGCCGTGGCCGTCGATCTGTCCCAGTTTGACCTTCTCCTCCCCGAATAGGATTTCGACATTCTCTCCGGGCTCGATCGTGAGCAGCACCGGCTCGGTCGCGGTCAGACTCCGGCCCAGGTGGGTCGCCGTGGGCAGGAATCCGGTGTTCTCCACCGTGATGTCGACTTGAAAGATGCCGCCTTTTTTGTCCGTGACTTCCGTCTTCCCCACTTTGATCCGAGGAGCCTGTCCGGCCAGATAGATGACGAATCTGTGACCCATCTCGCATTCCCTCTCGATGAGTTCACCTTCGGGTGGGCTGGTCAGCCGGCGCCGCCATCCGCCGATCTCGACCTGACCCAGGGTGGGGTGGTCGTAGGGATGCCAGTCCACGAAGAGCTTGCCGTCCAGCTCCTCATCGTTCCATTTCAGGCGTTCCGCTTCGGTCACCCTCCCATCCTTGTCATAGTCCGGGGGATTCCAGTGTTCGTCCCCCATGGAAAATATTCCGAACAGGAGATACATGGTATCCAAGGAACTTCCCCAGGCATAATAGCCTTGACCGCAATCCTCGCAATCGGAGATGGAGTCCTCGAACGTGAATTCAGAGAACCAGCTGCTTCTTTCTTCCTCAGGGTACATCCCGGGGGGGGCGTTTTTGATCCGGCCTGATTTATCACGATAGATCTGGTTCGATTTCGTGTTGGGCGTACCGGAAGGAAAATTCCAGTCAAAGACCGAGGTGGCCAAGTCCCATCCGGTGTGCTCCAGGGCGCGGGCGCTGACGATTCTGTAGAGTTCGAGGTCGGCCTGGTGCTTGAATTCGCCGTCGGGCTGCGTCATGGGAGGCCGTAGAATCACCCGGCCGCAGCAGTGGTGCTGGACATAGAGGGCGATGTGGGGATTCGCGGCCACGAAATCGACCTCGGCTCGAGTGATGGATTCTTCCATGGGATAGTTGCCCCCACCCCCCTGGATCTCCTGGGGCTGCCAGTTGCCGGGATAGTTGCGGTTAGAGAGAAAGCGGGTTCGGAATCCATCCTCGTTGATCTTTCCATCTCC
>Ga0180438_10003314_pt1 | contig 24490 bp, 16 predicted proteins | sample SS_ome_12_FD_132455 | JGI IMG/M metagenome (GOLD analysis project Ga0180438, IMG submission 132455) | Hypersaline lake sediment archaeal communities from the Salton Sea, California, USA - SS_3_D_2 metaG | ecosystem: Environmental > Aquatic > Non-marine Saline and Alkaline > Hypersaline >... | reverse complement strand
GCGAGGCGGTTCTCGGAGTCACCCTCTCGGCATATCCGATTGCCCCGGACATGACGGCCGACGAATTCGCCTCCGCCATGATCGAATACCTTCAGCAACTTTTCATTCTCCGCGAGTTGTCGGAAGTGGGCGACTGGCAGCAGGACGTGGCCGGCCTAGCCGGGGCCGGAAGGCTACTGACATACAGCCTGCGCGGGCAGAAGACAAACACCGTCATGCTGAGTTTCGTTCGCCCGGTCGACGAAACATTCAACCTCTGCTATGTTCTTACCGTTGAAATGCCCGCCGACAACGACGAGGACGCCCAGGCGGTGCTCAAGGCGGTCGCTTCAACGGTATCTCTCCAGGAGGTCCAGCCGCCCAGCCTTGCCCCCGCACAGGAACTGGACGAGCCCCTGAAAATCCACGAATTGGGCTTTTCGATATCCCCGCCAAAGGACTGGTTCGCCGCCACCATGCCGGGTGGGGTGACAATGGGGCAGGTGGACTACACGCTGGGCGGAGAACTGCTGCCGACGGCCCAGGTGACCATTACGCCCATCGATGTTGAAGACAGTGCGTCCACCTGCGTCGCCACGGCTGTGGATGCGGTCATGCAAATCGCCAAGGACGCCGGGCTGGATGTCGAAGTCGTATCCCAGGCGCAGGCCGTCATGGCCGGGCGGCCAGGCCGACAGTTTGTCATCCGGCAGAAGCGACCTGCCGCCGCCAATGGTGAAGCTGACCGGCAGAACGATCCTGCAGCCGAGGACAAACCCGACACGCAGGCGGAGGCGCAGGTCGACGCTGTTGTCATTGTGCAGCGTGTTGTATGCGTTTCCGGTGACGATGAGCTCGGCCCGCGAAGCTATTCGCTGACCCTGGTGTGTCGCAGCGAGGAGGTAGCGCCCGTCGAGGCGCTTATGGACTCTCTGGCTGAAGGTTTCGAAGTGATCCCCGTTGTCATGAACGGCCTCGGCGAAGAAGACACTCCTTCCGAGCCGCCGCAGCCCGGCGACGAAACACCCCCCGACCCCCAGCCAGAGTAGACGCCGATGCCGCCGGATTTTTCCTTGCGCTTGCCCCGGCGATGCGCTAAACTCTCGCCATGCTTGCTGTGGACAACATCTACGCCGGCGACTGTATAGAGCTCATGGAATCAGGTCAGGTCCCCCAGGCCGACCTCATCTTCGCCGATCCGCCATTTAACATCGGCTATAAGTACGATGTCTACGAGGACCGCAAAGCCTACGAGGACTACTACGCCTGGACCGAGAGATGGATGGCCGCCTGCCGCCAGACCCTGAAACCCACCGGAAGCTTCTGGATCGCCATTGGCGATGAGTACGCCGCCGAGGTGAAGATAATCGGCGACAGGCTCGGCCTGCACCTGCGGAATTGGGTGATCTGGCACTACACCTTCGGGCAGAACACCAAGAGCAAGTTCGCCCGGTCGCACACACACCTGCTGTACTGGACGCGCGACCCAAAGAGCTTCACTTTCAACGACATATCCGTCCGCATTCCATCCGCACGACAGACCACCTATGCCGACAAGCGAGCTAACCCCGAAGGCAAGCTTCCTGATGACGTGTGGAGCTTCTCCCGGGTCTGTGGCACATTCAATGAGCGCGTGAAGTGGCATCCCTGCCAGATGCCCGAGCGACTGATCGACCGCATCGTCAAGGTGTCATCGAGACCCGGTGACCTTGTATACGACCCATTCAGCGGGTCGGGCACCACGGTCGTCGTGGCAGCCAGGCTTGGCAGGCGGTACCTCGGGATCGACCTGTCGGAAGACTATGTGCATCACTCGCGACAACGCTTGGCCGATACGCTGGCGGGAAAACGCAAGGGGACGGAAATTGCGGAGGACCCTGCCTCCAGGCGCGCTGCGCGGGCCGTGAAAGGCAGAGGCAACAGGAAGGGCAACCCGCGCACCGGCCAGATGGATCAGCTCCCTTGGGCATAAACATACAAAACCTGCCGACAATTCTCAGAAATCTTGCCAATGCCATCGCCGTGGTAATCGTCGTCCTGGCTGTGGCGCTGGTGCTATGGACGATTGGCAAGCACTTCCTGTGGCGCGTCCGTCGCGGCTTGGCCAGAAAACAGGCCCATCGCAGCAAACACAGGCCGGACGGAAAACCCTATCCGCCGACCGGCATGGGCATTTGCAGCATGTGCGAAAAGGCCGACCTGAAGGTGTTCCACCTTCCGTCGGGCCGGTGTTTGTGCGAGGATTGCTACGCACGCACAGAGGGCCTGGACGCCCGAAACATTCGCAGGAGCCGGACATGACAGATATCGACCCAATGGACGCACCCCTGATTGTTGCCGCAGACGGCAAGCCCCTCAGCATGCGCGACCTGCTGAATAAGTTCGACGAGTTCGGCTCCATGCGCGTCAGCGACCTGCACCTAAAGGCCGGCCACCCGCCCTTATACCGCGTAGATGGCCAGCTTCGCCCGATGTCCGCCGAGCCCATCAGCGCTGAAGTCGTCGAGAAACTCGGACGGAGCCTGCTTTCGGACATCGAACGAAGCTCACTGGACAACGGCCGCTCGGTCGACAGCTCCTGCTTTACCGACAAGATGCAGTTCCGTGTGAACTGTTTTTATGATAACGACGGGCTGGCTGTGGCCATTCGCGCGCTGGATAAATCCCCACCGCCCGTGGAGAGGGTGGGCTTTCCAAACAACGTCTGGCAGGACATCATCGAACGCCACCAGGGCCTGGTGCTGGTGACAGGCATAACCGGCGCCGGCAAAAGCACTACGATCGCCTCGATGATCAACCGTATAGCCCAGCGGCGCGCGTGCAGAATAATCACACTGGAAGACCCCATCGAATACCTCCTGCAGGGCGAAAAGGGAGTCATCAGTCAGCGCGAGGTAGGGCGGGACGTCACGTCGTTCGAGCGGGGCCTGCGCGACGCCCTGCGGGAAGACCCGGACGTGATATTTGTCGGCGAGATGAGGGACAGGGAATCGGCTGCTTGGACGCTGACAGCCGCCGAGACCGGGCACCTGGTGTTCTCCACGCTGCACACCCGGGACGTGCGCGGCGCTGTGACGCGGCTGATGGACATGTTCCCCGACAGCCGGCAGGACGAAATCGCCAGCCAGCTTGCGCTTGGGATGATATACATCATCGCTCAGAAGCTCATCCCACGGCGCGACGGACGCGGAAGGGTCGTGGCGATGGAGATACTCAACAATACCTATGCCGCCGCGAACCTCATCCGCACGCGCAAGCTGGAACAGCTCTACTCGATCTTGCAGACACGCACGCGCAACGTGCCGCAAGAGCGAATGACGACAATGGAGCGTTCACTGGCGAGGCTGGTTGCCGAGGGGGTTGTAGCGCCGCTGGAGGCGGAAAAGTGGGCCGAAGACCGTGCTGCCTTCATCGATGAGCTGACAAAGGTGCAGAAAGAGCCCTAGTCGAAGCATCTGCCCTGGGACATTCTACCCCGCCGCTGTTTCCCGAACGGCTGTCTCCTGTCACTCGTCTGTTGCGGCGTCATGTTCAGGCAAATCGTCGCCGATCAGGTCGATTTCACAGACCTTCTGGGCCTGGAAAGTCTTGCCGGTGAGGTAGTCCACGAAAACCACCCGCACGGTCAGGTTCTTGTTAGTGGGTGGGTTATTGCCCCAGGGGCAATCCAGCGTGAAGTGATAACTCATGAATCCGCTGGACCACGTTTCATGGAGCTTCTCAACGGGCCAGTGAAACTCGCCGATGAGGGTCTCGCCTTCCTCGGCGGCCAAGTCGTACAGTTGAACGGTAGCGGCTCCGGAAGCCTTGACCGCGCTGCCGTATTGATCATGGGGAACGAGGAACACCTTGACGCCGTCCTGCCCGTTCTCACCGTCCAGGTCCCACCCTCCGGAGTACCGGCCGAGTTCAATGCTGTCTACATAAAACAGATAGTCCAGCCTCTTATCACCCAGGGCGAGCAAAGTCTCCACCTGCTTGTCCTGCCGAGCTAGCTTCTGGCGAAGCTGGCTGTTGTCCTGCTCGAGTTGGCGGGTCTTGTCTTGCTCTGCGATCAGCTGGGCGTGTACGTCCGTGACGGCTGTATCGCACCCGACTATAAGGCCAGCCATCAATACGGCGGCCAAGGCCGAGGCCACTGTGGTTTTCATGGTTACGGTTCCTTGTTGACGGACTCGTTGATGGGCATTCGCTCGAGAATCTTGTCCACGCAACCGTATTCGATTGCCTCCCCGGCGTCCAGCCACTTGTTGCGGTCGCAGTCTCGTTCAATCTGTGCCAGCTCCCTGCCCGTGCCGTCGGCGAGTATCTGGTACAGGCGCGTCCGCAAACGCAGAATCTCCTGAGCCTCGATGTCCAGGTCGGTGGCCGGCCCGGTCAGCACCCCGCTGATCAGCGGTTGATGAATTAGCACCCGACTGTTCGGCAGAATGAACCGCTTACCTTTCTCACCGCCCGCCAGCAGCACCGCCCCCATCGATGCCGCCATCCCGACGCAGTACGTGTTCACGTCAGGCCTTACGAACTGCATCGTGTCGTAAATCGCCAGCCCGGCCGATACGCTCCCGCCGGGTGAGTTGATGTAGACGCTGATGTCAGCCTTTGGATCCTCATTCGACAGAAACAGCAGTTGGGCCACGACCAGATTCGCCATGTCGTCGTCCATGCCGCCAGTCACAAAAACGATCCGGTCCTTCAACAGTCGGCTATAGATGTCGTAGCTTCGCTCGCCTCGGCCTGTCTGCTCGACGACGATCGGTACCAGGTGCTGATTGATTGTCATGTCGCTGGGTCCTGTCAGGTTGGTGACTTGTTGGTCTTAGGCATCTTCTTGGACGACTCGACGATCTCGTCGACCAGCCCATACTCCACCGCCTCGGTCGGGCTGAGGAACCTGTCACGTTCGGTCTCTTCCTCGATCTGCGCGAGAGACCGTCCGGTAAGATCGGCGAGCAGGTTGTTGAGCATCCGCTTGGCTTTGAGAATCTCCTCGGCCTGAATCTTGATGTCAGCAGCCTGTCCGGTCACCCCGCCGTATGGCTGATGGATCATGATCTTGCTGTGCGGCAGTGCGAACCGCTTGCCCTTCGTGCCGGCTGCAAGAATGAGGGCCGCGCCGCTGGCCGCCTGGCCCACGCAATATGTCGCCACATCGCAGCGAAGGAACGACATCGTATCGTAAATCGCCAACGTGTCGTCCACTGATCCGCCCGGAGAGTTGATGTACAGGCTTATGTCGCGGTCGGAATGTTTCGCCTGCATCTCCAGCAGACGCATGATCAACGCTCCCCCCGAGCCGGGGTTGATTTCGCCCCATAAGAAGAGTATGCGCTCGTCGGCCAAACGTTCTTCCAGTGTCATCTCGCGGCGGTACGAATAGTCGCGAGGGCTGGCGGAGGCTATTCTCGGCGGGTGATTCATCAACGGGCTCCTGGTCTGTTGTTCATGGGGCGGCTGCGATCACTCCGTATCTTTGTCGGATTTGCCGCCCGCTTTCTTAGCCGTTTTTTTCGCAGTCTTTTTCCCAGTCTTCTTAGCAGCCGGCTTGGCGGCACCCATGGATTCCGCCTTCTTTGCCGTCTTCTTGGCTTTCGGTTGCTTACCTTCTTCGGTGGGCACCTTCTTGGTGGTCGCGGCTTTCTTCCGCTCCGCCTTGGCCTGCTTGGCCAAATCCTCTGGGGAAACTTCCGTTACTTCCGCGTCGGCAAGCAGTTTGTCCAACGCCTTCTGCTCGCGAATGGCCACCGTTACCTGCTCCAGACTGCCGTCCTGGGCGAGTTCTTGGCGAAGACGTTCCGGCCGGCGGTTGTACTCGGCTGCCATGCGGGCTATGTGCGAGTTGATCTCTTCCTCGCTTACCTCGACACCTTCCACTTCGGCTACCTTGCCGAGGATGAACGTCAGCTTAAGTTCGCTGGTGGCCTGGTTGGCGGCGTCCGCCTGCAACTGAGTGAGGTTCTCTTGGATCCGCTCGCGCGGAATACCGCGTTGCAGCAGGTCCACGTACCGCCGCTGCAGTGCACGCTGAGTGTATCGAGCCACCACGCCCTCAGGAAGGTCGAACTCAACGGCGCCCAGCAGGTATTCACATATCTGGTTCCGCATCAACCGCTGCACTTCACTCGCCAAGTTGCCCGAAAGCTGGCCCGAGACGAACTCTCGCAGTTCCTTCAGATTTTCAAAACCAACCATCCCAGCAAACTCATCGTTCAGCTTCGGCAGTATGCGGGAAGTGACCTGCTTTATCGTAAGCGCCACCGTCACTTCCTTGTCGCGCCATGGCTCATGGGGGTGGGTTGGAGGGGCTGTCACCTTGACGGTGGCCGACTCGCCGGCCTTCCTGCCGCTGAGTGCTTCACCAAGGTCGACTATGGCAAGCCCTTCAACTTGGCCGGGCCCCACGCGCAGACTGACACCTTCTCGTCGCACGTCGTCGCATCCCTCAGCCGTCAGGATCAAATCCGCCGAAACCAGATCGCCCTCGGCCGCCGCGCCGTCGCTCGGCTCGAACTTCGCACGCGACAGGCGGAACCGCTCGACGTACTCATCGATCTGCTCGTCCGTAACAGACAGGGCTGGCTTCTTGACGGCTATGCCCTTGGTCTCCGGCAGGTCGAACTCGGGAGCGACTTCCACCTCGAAGCTGTACTCAAGGTTGCCGTCATCGGGCAGTTCGATTGCTTCCAGGTCCAGGTCCGGTTCACCAAGGGTGGCCATTTTTGCCTGATCCAACGCCTCACCGATCGACTCTCCTATGACAGAGTTGCGAACGTCCTGGCCTACCTCTCGGCCGAAACGCTTTTCGATGAGCCTGCGCGGGGCATGGCCGATACGGAATCCGGGCACCTGCGCTGTGCTGCCCAACTCGCCATACAGCTCATCGAACTTGGCGGTGATCCGCTCTCGCGGCACCGTTACGGTAACTTTCTTCTTCAGCGTGCCGGAGTCCTCCACCGCTACCTCGCACTTGGGCAGGTCATCGGTGTTTTCCTCAGCATCTGTGTTCTCTTGGTGTTCGGTGGGGGGAAGTGTTTCTTCCGGCATCATTGGCTCCTGTTCGATTCGCCGCGACCCGACGGGCCGACACAGCCCGCCGCCGGCGGCGATGTTATGCGCTCGCGTCCAAGACGGCCGCACACTGCCTGCGAGCAAACACGAAGTGTAGTCCAAACCGCCCGTGTGCGTCAACGGAAAGGAAAACCGTCTCATGGCCTGCTGGGCTTGTGGATTCACGGAAATCGTCTTAACTGCGCCAACCGATCGTGAAGTTCACTCACTGTCGCAGCCGGCCCCAGGCACTGTCTGCCGCCGCAAACCATCACTGCCTGGCCTTTGACGCACGGCTGTCTGTCTAATGGCGCACATGTTAGGGCTTCGGCAGGCAGGGGGTGCGAGGCAGCCTGCCGCTAAGCCGGCCGCCAGCAATAAGATGGCGCGCCAGAACATTATCGACTCATTGTAGCGCTGCCTGCGGGGCGGCAACGAACGGACGAATCGGCCGAAATCAGCGAAAAGAACTGGACGATATCGGCCCTTGCAGGTAGAATAACGAACTGGAGAAAGCAGGAATGTACGCTGCTCGGGCCTCCCCGGCAGCGACATATGGCGTTCGTGAGGGAGGTTGTCAAATGCGAAAAGCAATTGCGATTGCTCCGTTGCTGGTAGTGGTCTTGGCTGTGTCGACGGCCTCTGCTCTGGACTTCGGCCCGCAGTTCATTGTTCAGGATGGTGCGGCTGACCTGCAGGTGCTCGGCTACTCGACCCCATCGCTGGTGGACTGGAACAGCGACGGGCTGCTGGACATCATGACCGGCGAGCGGACGTACCCCAAGGTGCGAGTGTACCTGAATGTTGGTGCTGTTGGCTCACCGGCTTACAATGGCTTCTCGTATGTGCAGGCCGACGGCGTGGATATCCAAGTTCTGGGCCGCAGTTGCATGGGTTCGTTCCCGCGCGCAGTCGACTGGAACAGCGACGGGAAGAAGGACCTAATCGTTGGAGACTCCTACGGCAAGTACACGCTGTTCGTCAACATTGGCACCGATGCTGCGCCGGTGTTCGGGGCGGGCATTTTTCTGCAGGCCGGCGGAGTTGATATTGACGTCGGTGAACGCGCGACGTTCAACGTTGTCGACTACAACAACGACGGCATGAAAGACATGGTCACAGGCGGCCTGGACGGGCTGGTGCGAGTGTTCCTCAATGAGGGCGCCGACGCGGCTCCTATATTTAGTGGCAGCACAACGTTGCCGCTAGTTGTGCCCGACGCGCGCGCGAGCGTGGTTATCGCGGAACTCGATGGCGACGGCAGGAAGGACCTGCTTGTCGGCAACACCACGGGCTACATACTGTTGTATTCGAACCAGGGGACCGACGCGGCGCCTGCGTTCTCAACTTACACGGCTGTAACGAGTTGTGGTGTGCCTATCCACTTGCCCAACGACCCCCGCACCAGACCTTCCATAGGCGACTACAACGGCGATGGGATATGGGACCTCATCGTCGGCGATGTAACCGGCAAGGTCTACGTCTATCAGGGCTTGCCGGAGCCGGGGACGATGCTGCTTCTGGCGGCCGGTGGCGTGGGGGTGCTGAGACATCGTCGCAGATAAGCGCTGGGGCGGTACCGATCTGGTTGTAACTGGCCGATCCTTGCCGTGTCTTGCTGCAGGCGGCCTATGGTTGCCCACCGTTGGTGGCAGCCGCCGTCTACGAACGCCCCGATCGTAAGAATCGGAAGTCCGTGCGAGCTTAACGCAGTCGGTCTCCGTTCCGTCTGCTCGTTATATTCACTTGTCAAAGGCCGCCCCTGATACCCCACGGGACGTTCATCGATACCCACATGGCACAGCGTCGACTCCGCGCGCGAATGATGTCGCTGGGCGTTCGGTGGTTTGGTAAATACCGTTGTAATGGCCGGTTAAAATGTGTGCAAAAATCCTCGCGTCCGCCGAAAGCGCGCACATTGGCGGACAAAAATGGTGTGCCATCGCTAGTGGCGCGGGGAAGGGGCGTGTATAATCACAGTGCCGGCCTGACATTGCTCACCACACTTCACGAACGGACCTGCATATGAAGTTGGCACGGAAACTTGGGTTCTGGGACGTCTTCTGTATCGCCTCCGGTGCGATGATCAGCAGCGGCCTGTTCGTGTTGCCGGGCCAAGCGTTTCAGGCGTGTGGCCCGGCGGTGGTGCTGGCCTACGCGGTGGCTGGGCTGATGATGATCCCGGCGCTTTTGAGCACCTGCGAGCTGGTGACGGCCATGCCGAAGAGCGGCGGCACGTATTTCTCTATCGAGCGGAGCATGGGGGCGCTTCCGGGGGTGCTTGCGGGCATGGCGGGCTGGTTGGGGTTGGCACTGAAGAGCGCGTTTGCGATGGTGGGTATCGGGGCTTTCGCGCGGCTGATATGGGGTGAAGCTGCGGGGGGAGACTGGCTGATCAAGGCGGTGGCTTCAGGTTGTTGCGTGGTCTTCGTGGTGTTGAACACAATCAGCGTGAAGATGACCGGGCGTACGCAGATCGTGATGGTGGTGGCGTTGCTGGCGGGGCTTGGTATTTTCGTGGTTGTGGGTGTTCCGAATGTTCATCAGCACCCGAACTTCAACAATCTGCTGGCCAAGGGGGCGGGGGGCGTTTTTGCAACGGCCGGTCTGGTGTTCGTGTCGTTCGGAGGCCTGACCAAGGTCGCCAGCGTTGCGGGCGAGGTCCGCGACCCCGGGCGAAACCTGCCGAGGGCGATGTTCCTGGCCTTGCTGGTGGTGGGGCTGTTTTACGTGGCGACAGTGTTCGTTATTGTGGGTACATTGCCGGCGGAGCAGATTGCAACCGAAGAGTGGGCGAACCTGACGCCTGTCAGTTCCTCGGCATATAGGTTCATGGGCAGGGGGGGCATGGTGCTGCTGTCTATAGCGGCGATACTTGCCTTCGTGACAACCGGCAACGGGGGGCTGTTGGCGGCGTCACGGGATCCGATGGCGATGAGCCGGGACGGCATGCTGCCGCGGAGCTTCGGAAAAGTGTCACGGCGGTTCGGCACGCCGTTCGTCAGCGTCTGGCTGACGGGGGCGTTCATGATTGCCGTGATTTGCCTGTTGAGCATAGCTGACCTGGTGAAAGTGGCTAGCACGATGATGCTTCTTCTGTTCCTGCTGGTCAACGTGGCTGTGCTGATAATGCGAGGCAGCCGGATTCCCAACTACCGTCCGAGCTATCGCAGCCCACTGTTCCCGTGGGTTCAACTGGCGGGCATCTTGATCTATGCCCTGTTGATCGGTGAGCTTGCTGCCCTAATGGGGGCACTACCGCTGATTACCGTGGTGGCGTTTCTATCGGCGGGAACGGCATGGTACCTGGTGTACGTTCGCCCCAGGACTAGTCGGGAGAGCGCGCTGGTGTACATGGTCCGCAACGTGGTCGCCCGCGAGATAAAGCGAAGCCACCTGGAGGAGGAGCTGCGGGAGATCGCCCTTGAGCGTGACGAGATTGTCCAGGACAGGTTCGATCAACTCGTGCAGCAGTGCGAGATAGTGGACATTCCCGGCCCCGTGGGGGTCGACACCGTATTCACCGAGGCGGCGACGTTATTGGCGGCGCGTCTGGGTGTTTCGCCGGAGATCCTGCTGGAGAAGTTGCGAGCGCGCGAAGCGGAATCGAGCACGATGATCCAGCCCGGCCTGGCGATTCCACATATCATAGTCGACGGCGAGAATCTCTTCGACGTGCTGCTGGTACGAAGCCGAGAGGGGATCATCTTCGATGAGAATCAGCCGTACGTAAACACCGCATTCATTCTGGTCGGCTCAGCCGATGAGAGAAACTATCACCTTCGGGCTCTGATGGCGATCGCCCAGATAGTGCAGGAAGAAGCGTTCGTGGAGCGGTGGCTGGCAGCACCGGCCAAGGAGAATCTGCGCGACCTGATACTTTTGTCCCGGCGGCCTCGCGATGAAAGGGGGGAATGACACTTCGCGGGGTGAGCGTGTTCGTCAATAACGAGGGGAGGTGCTTCAGTGAGTAGTTTCGGGGAGGGCAATGCCGATGCACGTCGGGTCCCGCCCTGTGCGACTGGGGCAGGGGGCTTTCGAGAAGGGGCGTCATATCCATTTTTCATCGGAGAGGTCCGCCGTGCAGGCGCGACCGGTGAGGTTGCGTGTGATCGATCATTGGCATACGATGAAAAGTATGGCTGATCGTATTTACATGGACAATTCGGCGACGAGCTTTCCCAAACCGCCTGCAGTGACGGAGGCGATGGTGCAATTCGCGGCCGAGTGCGGCGCGTCGGCCGGGCGGGGGGCATACGCCGAAGCCAGGCAGTGCGAGGCGATGATCGCCAAGTGCCGCCAGAGGATAGCTAAGCTTATCAACGCGGAAGGCCCCGAGCGGATAATCTTCGCGATGAACTGCTCGGAGGCGCTTGCGATTGTGATACGGGGCCTGCTGAACACGTCCCCTGCCGGCAGTCATGCTGTGGCGACGGTGATGGAACATAATTCGGTGCTGCGCCCTTTAAATGCGCTAGCGTGGCAGACTGGCCTCCGGCCGGAGTTTATCGCGTGCGAAAGCAATACAGGGCTGGTGGATCCGGGCGACATTCGCAGGGCGATTCGCCCGGAAACGAAGCTAATCGTGTGTGTTCACGTTTCGAACGTGACGGGCACGATTCAGCCTGTTGGCGAAGTAGCGCGGATCGCGCGGGAGTGCGAGGTTCCGTGCCTTATTGACGCAGCGCAATCCATCGGGCATGTGCCGTTGGACGTGCAGGCTCTGGGGGCGGATTTCGTGGCGTTTTCGGGCCATAAGGGCCTGCTTGGTCCTCTGGGGACGGGCGTGCTCTACATTCGCCCGGGGGCGGAGGGCAAGCTGAAGACGATGAAGGAAGGGGGCACAGGCACGATAAGTGAACAGCCCGCCCAGCCTGATACGATGCCGGACAAGTTTGAGATCGGCTCGCACAATGCGATCGGGCTTACGGGCCTGAGCGAGGGCGCGGCGTGGGTATTGGGACGCGAGGTGGAAACGCTTCGCCGCCACGACGAACAGCTTTGCGAGTTGTTCATACAGCTTGCGGGTGAGGTGCCCGGTGTAAGGGTGTACGGCCCGGGCGATATCGCCCATCGCAGCGGGGTTTTCAGCGTTCGTGCCGAGGGGGTGTCTCCGGCGGCTTTGTCGGCGGCGCTTGAGCGGGAATACGGTATTCTAACGAGGCATGGCGTTCACTGTGCGCCGCTGGCGCACCGGGCGCTAGGCACTTATCCGGAAGGTACGACGCGGCTGAGTTTCGGGCCGTTCACCACGGTGGAGGATGTGCGCCGTGCGGCGGAGGCGCTGGCGGGAATTGCCCGCCGCGCGCCCGTATGAAGCTAGAGCCCGGGGAGAGCGTAAAACAAAACTGTCAGCCGCCCGAATGACAGCCGCCTGCGGCAGATCGGAGCAATCCCTCACTTATGCGCTGCGTCGCCTTCGCAGCAGACTTGCACCAACAACCGCCAGGAGCGTCAGGCTTGTCGGTTCGGGGATTGAGCCTGCGCTTGCCCAGGACTGGCCGAACTCGGTGGCCAGTATGGTCAGGTCAACCGTATCGATGACACCGTCGAAGTTGGCGTCGCCGTCATCCCAACTCATGCCGGCCTGGCCGAAGTAGGTGGCAAGTATAGTCAGGTCGATGGTATCGATGGTCAGGTCTTTGTTGAAGTCGGGATACATCGGGTAGCCATGAGCCTTGTTTAACATCGCCCTGATAGTCTCGCTGATATCCAGGCGCGCTCCCCAGTAGACAATCGGGTACATCAGCTCCGAGCTATCGTTCACGTGGCCATGGTCGCCGCGGCTCATAGGTACGTTCAGGCCACCCAGATCGAAGGTGTTCCCGGTAATTTCGGATTCCCAGCGGTCGACATGGCTGAGCCAAATATCGTCGTACCAGATACCTGACAGGTGCCCAAGCGCGTGCCCCAACTCGTGCCTTGCCACATAAAGCATGTCGTAGCCGTTGATAGTTTCGTTATCCGTGGTCGGGTCGGGGTCGATGTAGAAGCTGCCGAGGATATCGACATTAAAGTTCATCCAATGATGGACTTCGGGCGTCCAGGGGTGCAGATCGGTGCCGGCTGGCGGGGAAGGGTTTACCCATACGCTGGTGACGGCCGCGTAGCTGCTGCCGCCGTGGTCCCAGCCGAAGCTAATGTCCACCGTCTCGTCGACGTTGATGGTGGCTTCCCACTCCAGGATGGCGTGTTCGATGACGGCAATTTCCTGGGCCGTCCACGTGTGCGTGCTGTTGTCGTACGTTGACACTATATCCAGTCCCCGGGCCGACGAAGCTGCTAAAAGGACCAGCACTGCAGAGCGTATATACCTCATGACCGAAGTCTCCTCCTTGCCAGTTGCCCGCGACGGGGCCGTTGTGTCTCACAAGCCAGAACTAACCAAGTATAGCAGATCGAGGCCGACATGTCAAAATCGTGTGTGCCGGGCTAGCTGTAAAGGCTTCTCCAACAAGGACGTGTGCCTGCTTAGCTGAAGTTGCAGGACCTCCGGTCAGCGTAGGTCTGAACGGCCTGTTTTAGCCCTTCGGGTGGCGGAGGAATTGGCCTGCCTGTCAGCCGAAGGGGCTAACACTGAGGCCGGCGGTTGGGCTTTTATTCAGCCGGAGAACGTGCTATTCTTGGCAGACCATGTTCGAGTCGCTAACCAGCAAGTTCAACGGAGTCTTCCGGCAGCTGTCGGGGCGCGGGAGGATAAGCGAGGACAACGTCCGCGACGCAATGCAGCAGGTCCGACAGGCCCTTCTGGAGGCCGACGTTAACTACCAAGTCGCCAGGGAGTTCTGCGACACGGTCATGGACAAGGCGATCGGCACGGAGGTGCTGCAGTCGCTGCATCCTGGGCAATTAATGGTGAAGATCGTCCAGGACGAGCTGACGGAGCTGATGGGTCCGGTCGACACGCGGATATGGTTCGTCGAGCCTGGGCCGACGATTATCATGATGGCGGGGCTTCAAGGGTCGGGCAAGACGACCACGTGCGGGAAGCTGGCCCGGTATCTGCTGGACGCCGGCAAGAAGCCGATGCTGGTGGCGTGCGACCTTCAGCGACCGGCGGCTGTGGATCAGTTGACGGTGCTGGGCGATCAGCTTGGGGTCTCGACGTTCAAGATTGAGGACGAGAAGAACCCCGTGAAGGTCGCCCGAAAGGCGGTTCAGGCGGCCTCGGCGGACAGTTGCGATGTGGTTATCGTCGATACAGCCGGTCGGCTGCACATAGACGAAGAGATGATGAAGGAGGCCGAGGATATCGCCTCGGCGATTCATCCTCACCAGATATACCTCGTGTGCGACTCGATGACGGGCCAGGACGCAGTCAACAGCGCCAAGGAGTTCAACGACCGACTGGAGCTTGACGGGGTGATTCTGACGAAGTTTGATTCCGATGCCCGCGGCGGGGCTGCTCTTTCGGTCAAGGCCGTCACGGGCAAGCCGATCAAGTTCATCGGCACGGGTGAAAAGCTCGACGGACTGGAGGAGTTTCACCCGGACCGGATGGCGGGGCGGATTCTGGGGATGGGCGACGTTGTAACGCTTGTGGAGCGCGCGCAAAGGGAGTTCGACGAAACGGAGGCCCAAAAGCTCCAGGAGAAGATGGCCAAGGGTCGCTTCACGCTGGAGGATTTCCTTAAGCAAATGCGCCAGATGCAGAAGATGGGTCCGCTGAAGGACATCCTGAAGATGATGCCGGGCATGAGCGGACAACTTGACGCGCTGCAGTTGGACGGCAATGAGATCAGCCAGATGGAGGCGATAATCCTGTCGATGACGCCGACAGAGAGGGACGATCCATCGATAATCGATGCACCCCGTCGCCGGCGGATCGCGCGAGGTTGCGGCGCTCAGCCTAACGACGTGTCTGGGATGGTGAAGCAGTTCCGCCAGGTATCGGACATGATGAAGCAGATGTCCGGTATGAAGGGCAAAGACCGGATGGCGTTCGCTCAAAAGATGTCGCAGATGAGTGCAGCAGGGGGGTTGCCCGGGAAGGTCAAGCAACGATCAAAGCGGCTGACGAAGAAAGAACGTGCCAAGCGCCGCAAGGCGAAGAAGCGACACTAGGCGCGTTGAAGCGGACTTAGCGGTGTGGCAGGTTAGGTGAAGCACATGTAGGGGCTTCACGGTGCGGATCGGGACTTCAGGGATTCTTTGATGCCGGAGTGGTGGGGATGCGAGCGACAACAGACGTTCGGCCTGGGCGGGAGGAAATGTTCAGGCTTCCGCCGACAGCACTTGCCCGATCTCGCATGGTGAGCAGTCCCAGGCCGGCCGCCCCAGCCTTTTCGACGTCGAACTCAACTCCGTCGTCTGTGATGGCGAGCATCACCTCGCCGCCCTCGCTTGTCATGCGGAGGTCGAGATTCTTGGCCTTGCTGTGTCGCAGGACATTGGTGATGGCTTCTTGGGCGATACGAAACAAGGCGATTTCTATGTCAGGCTCGAGCCGGATGTCCTCCGGGAACTCGTCGCAGTTGGTGGTGACTTTGATTGCATTCCCGCAATCCCGGACAAGTTGCCGCATGGCTGCGCAGAGCCCCAGAGCTTCCAGGGCCGTGGGGAACAAGCCGTGGCACGTCGCGCGTATGTCCTCAGTAAGCGACTGGCAGGCCTGCGAAAGGCGAGAAAGCCCCTGGAGGACGTAGTAGTCATCGGTACGTTTGGCGCGGGTAAGGAGCTCCTGAATAGCCAGGTGCATGGCTACTGTCTGCTGACCGAGCGAATCGTGCATGTCCCTTGCCAGTGCGCGGCGCTGCTGTTCGCCAGCGTACATCAACTGGCGGTGTGCTGCCTTGAGGGATTCCTCTGCCTTATGACGTTGGGTTATGTCATTGATGACGACGAGCGTGCCTACGTGGCGGCCTTCGTCGTCGAATATGGGTGAGCCCTGCACGCTGAGGTAGATAAGCTGCCCATCCCGGCGCATAAAGTTTACACGGTAGTATCCTCTGGGTGCGTTGGGATCCATAAATGCGCTTCGAAATTGCTCCTTTTGCACCGCGGTAGTGGCGCCAAAAAAATCAGCGCCCAAAAGGCTCTCTTCGCTATCTCCGACGATGTCGGTGAGCGCCTTGTTAACGAAGGTAACTTTACCGGTCAAGTCGAGAGCGGCGATGCCTTCGCGCAGATTTTCGACTAGCTGACGGTAGCGCGCCTCACTCGCCTTCAGTGCTGCCGCAGCCTGCTGGCGTTCCGTGATGTCGGTGAAGAAGCCGACGATACAGGGCCGACCGTCGATGATCACAAAGGCGGAATTGATGTCCGCGTAGAAGACTGTACCGTCTTGTCGGAGACAGGGAATATTAGGCGCGAGATTCAACTCTCCTTTGGCCTGGCGGCGGAAGATGTCCAGAACATGCCCGAGTTCATCGGGGGGATGAATGTCGCACACGCTCCGCTGGGTCAGTCCATCGGAGTCATACCCGAGCATTCTGCAGACGGCTGGGTTGGCGTATCGCAGCTCGTAGGTTTCCGCATCGACTACGAGAATTCCTTCGGATGAGCCTTCAAAGAGGGCCCGGTATCGTCTCTCCGATTCGGCAAGCGCCTCCTGTATGCGTTTTGATGCGGTAATGTCCCGCACGGTAGCCTGCATGAAGGTCTCGCCGGCGAGTTCCATCCGGGTCAGCAGCACCGTGGCGGGGAACTCCTCTCCGTTGGCCCGCTTGTGCGTCCACTCAAAATAATGCGATCCCGTCCGCACGGCGAGTTCGATCATCTGCCTGGCCTTGTCGACGGAGCGTTCGCCATCGGGTTGAAACTCTGGTGACAGTTCCCACGGGGCCAGAGCGATGAACTCCTGTTCATCCTTTGTGGCGAACATTTCGACGGTGGCCGGGTTGCCGGAAGTGAACTTCCATGACGGAGGGGCAAGGGTCATGATAGCATCGCGTGAGCTTTCGAACATCGCCCGGTAACGCTCTTCACTGTCGCGGAGCTCGGCATTGAGCTTGGTGAGCTGTTCCGTGCGGCGGGTGACGCGGCGCTCCAGGTCGTCATAGGCCTTCTGCAACTCGGCCTGAGCATGCTTGATCTCTGTGACATCTCTGCCGACGCCGGCCAATCCCCTGGGCATGCCATCGGCATCCCGGACAACCCAAGTGCGGAGATTGACCGATGACTGTGAGCCGTCGGTGTTATAGTTCACAACTTCGCCCTGCCATTGGCTGTCGGCGAACGTCCTGGCGCGGATTTCCTGCTGGGTCGGTCCTTTAGGATCGTCTTTACCGTAGATTTCCAAGGGCCGGCCAATGATTTCCTCCTTTGTCAACGCGAGATGCTTTGCCTGTGCAGCGTTGACATAGTTTATATTTCCGGCCAAATCGGTTGCAGTAACGTAGTCGCCGATCTGGTCAAGCAGCATGGCCTGGAAGCGGAGAGACTCATTGGTTTTCTTTTGGTCGGTAATCCAGCTGCGGGCGGCGCTGAAGGTCAGCGCCCACGCGAGAACTATCAGAGGGATCATAAGTGATCCGGCGATGATTCTAGCGAAGGCATTTCTGCCCCTGCGGGCCAGGTCCTTGTCAGTGATATCGTTCAGTCTTGTGGTCAACGCCTCCATGCCTGCGGCGTAGCGGGCCTTTTGCTCGGCATACTCCTGGCTGAAGAGTTTTTCCCCGGCTTGCTCCGCCTGTCCGCTGTTCAGCAGATTCAGCGCATCTCGCTCGATTGCAAGGAGTTCATAGTTGGCGGCTTTGGTGATCCGCGCTTCAGGAATTCCGCCGACCGTAGGGGCCACCGCGTCGATGCTGCGGAAAGCGGCATCGAGCTTGTTCTTGTAGTCCCAATACTTGTCCTGCCATTGGGATTCGTTGGTGAGGACAGCCAGGTGTGCGGAAGCCGTAAGCAATTGGTCCAGATGGACGATTGTATCGCGGAGGGTCTCGACCTGCTCATAGGACTCGACCCTCTGTATGTGTTCCAGAGAGTCGAGAGCGTCCCATGCAAACCAAGCCAGCGCCATCACGGTGATAGTGAGCGCAAAGGACACGAACATGAGCCGGCGATACGTTCCTGGCCGCGGGTGGTGGGGTTTGTGTTTTTTTGGGCTACGTATGCGCGTTGATTGATGCTCTTGTTGGTTTGCGGTCATAATTCAGCCCCAATCACGAATGCTGCGGGTTCAGGTCGAACAACAGTGAGATTCGCGCGACCATTGTACCCGATTGCGGGGGATTATCACGCCGAATGTGGGCGCAGCAAAACACCAAGTCGGCACTAACTGGATCGACCTTATGCGAAAACGGGCCTATGCGCCGGTGCAAAATGAACCGGGCGGATTTCGAGGGCCCGGCGTTCAGTCATCGTTGTTGACGGGGTTCATCACTCGGCCGATGAAGAGGATCGTCCCGGTCGCTTCGTGTCGGATGACGAAGACAAAGGGATGGTCGGCGATGAACTGGACCGGCGGTGTCGGGGTGGCTGTGAGGCGGATGGCGACGCCAGTTGCAGCGGCGGCCTCGGTGCCTTCCTCGTTGACCTCGACGAATGCCTTGTGAACGACGGCCGATATCGCCAGCTTGTCGTCGAGGGCTTGGTCGCTCAGGCCTGAGAAATCTGCGGCGGGTGTGAAGGCGTCGGTCATGCCCATGGCCTGGAGCACGTCAGCGAGGCTGAACTGCGAGGTCATCGTGAACTTCGGCAGCGTTACGGCCACGGTTCGCGAGAACATGGGTTCTGAAAGGTCAGTCAGGCCGGTATCGGCGAGTTTTGCTTCGACGTCTGCCAGACCGTCCACTGCCTTGGGCAGGATGACAATCATCGAAAGCTCGTTGCCGGAGTAGGGCATCCTGAGCAATTGGGCGTCGTCAGTTTCAGTATAGCCCAAGTCTTCCGTCTGCCGCATCATGGGCACATCGACCGTCTCATCGGCTGAGAGCTTAAAAGGCCCGTCAATGGTTGCGTCAGCATCGAAGGGGTTATCCCAATCGCCCTTTAAGTAGATGGCGTTGGCCAGGACCAACCTGGTGGTGGAGTCGATCGTGCCGTCGGTGAGGAGGTCTTTGATCTTCTCGTTGGTTTGCTGTTCGACCCAGTAGTTGATTTCCTGGCGGGCGGCTTCGTGGTCGCCAGCGAAGTCCACTTGCTCCAGACCCGCCCCGAAGTTCTCCTGAAGCTCGTCCAGCAGATCCTGCCGCCACGGGTAGCCCTGCTGGCCCCAGAGGGAGTTTGCGATGTATAGCTGGTAGCCGACGTCATCGGCGGGAGCAAGTTGGCCCATAAAGACATGGTAGACTTCGTTAATCTCTTTTGGGCCCCAATAGGCCTTGTGCATGGCGAAGGACACAACTTCCCCGCTTTTGGCGTCGTAAAGCTCAACCGGAATTTCATCCCATGGCAGCTCAAGGACGTCAGCCATCTGCTCGGCGGTTTGACCTCTTGCGCCGGCGTAAGTCATAGTCAGGGCGGTGTGGACGCTGGATGGTGAAAAGAACAGGTTGCAGGCATTGTCGTCTTCGGCAAGCTTGGCATACATCGCCCAAGCAAAGGCATTGTTACTGTCGACGATTGCCTGAATGTCCTGTTTGGCCTGTGCTTGATCGTCGGCTTGGGAAGGCTGGGGGTCAGACTCAGCGATTGCAACAGGCAAGGAGATTGCTAGCAGAATGAAGATTATCAGCAGACTGTGGGTTAATGTGAGCGTATAAGACATAGTATTCTCCTTCGCAGGATGCCTTGAAGCCATAATGCTTCCCTGGAGCCAAGTTTTATGATGTCTTCGATTGGGAATAGTCTCCGAAAAAAGGTGACGAGCGCCGAAGCTGGCTTGAACAATGCCCGCCATGATGCGAGGATACCAGCAGCGTGGTAATGCGCCAAGGATGAACATTCACCGAATATAGGGCCGACATAGGAGTGTAGAGAATGAACATCGGCGTCATGGTGGAATCGTTTCGACTTAATCTTGCCGAGGGCTTGGCTGCTGCAAAACAGCTCGGCTGCGAGGGCGTGCAGATTTACGTTCCGGGGGGATGGACGAAGGATGAGATACTCGACCGCCGCGTGAAGGTGGACGATTCCGGCCTGGAGCTATCGGCGACGTGTGCGGAGTTCGGCGGGCACGGCTTCATGGTGGCTGAGGAGAATCCTGCCCGGGTGGAGCGAACCAAGCAGGCTATAGACGAAACGTTAGCCCTGGGGGCGAAGGTCGTTACCGCGCATATAGGGGTTGTGCCGGCGGACAAGGGCAATCCGCGATTCGGCGTGATGGCTTCGGCGTGTGAAGAAATCGCCCGCTACGCCGCATCGGTAGGGGCAACCTACGCCTTCGAAACGGGCCCGGAGACTGGCAAGGTGCTGCGGGCGTTCATCGACGCGATCGGGCCAGAGGGTCTTGGCGTGAACTTTGACCCGGCGAATCTGGCCATGGTTATCGCAGAAGATGTCGTTGACGCGGTCAAACAGCTTGGACCTTTCATCGTCCACACGCACGCCAAGGACGGGGTGAATCTCCGCGAGAACGACGGCGAGGTGGTTTACGGTGCCGTGCCCGCTCCTGAAGGTGTCGATCCGTGGGCGGGCTTCAAGGAAGTTCCGCTCGGGGATGGCGATGTTCCGTGGCGGGAGTACCTGGCGGCCCTTAAGGCAGAAAGCTTCGGGGGATACCTCACCATAGAGCGGGAGGTGGGCACGAACCCGCGAGCGGACATTGAATTGGCGGTGAGCTTCCTAAAGGGGCTGTTGGCCGAGTGATTTGTGCGGCCGGCGCGGGGCTTGAGAGGAGGAGTTTCCTCAAGAATCATGGCGCGATAGTCGATCAAGAAGGCTACCATACTTTTTGCGGCAGACGTGTTGACGCCTCATCGGGAATGTGTAAAATAAAACATTTCTCCTGCAGCTGAGGTTGAAGCAGCGGAGCTAAGGCCGATATGGCTTGGCTGGATGGCATTTTTGACAAGATCCAAAGAGCGAATGGCAGGCTCGAAACCTGCGCTTGCGTTAGCGGGCTTGTAGCTCAGTTGGCTAGAGCGCACCCCTGATAAGGGTGAGGCCGTTGGTTCGAATCCAACCAGGCCCATGCGATTCTGATTGCTGAAAAGCGGTTGGTTCGGGATTGGGGACGTAGCTCAACTGGGAGAGCGCCAGGTTTGCAACCTGGAGGTTGCCGGTTCGATCCCGGTCGTCTCCATGAAACATGTGAGGACATTACGTCTAAGTACTGATCCCCAAGATAGAGGGCAACTGTTAAGTGGGGCTGAGCAATTACTTGTAACGCAGGTATCGTCCGCACGCTGAGGGCTGGGTTAGTTCAACGGCTCACCGGCGGCCCTCGTGATAGCTCGTTGGGAATGGTACGCAACCAAGGCCGAGCCTACCACCAGGTAAGCCTGGCCGATGTCACCGCAAGCAACTGGAATCAACGGAGTTGTTCGCGGGATGCTGAACCAACTCAATTATGAGCCTGTGCGGGTTGCAAGCTTGAGGTCGCCGGTTTGATCCCGGTCGTTTCCGGCCTTTGTTTGCGGCAAAGCGGGCAAAAAGCTCTTGCGTTGGCGGCGCTGGCCATGAAAAAAGGATTGGCTCGTAAGTTGCAGCCTCGTCTGGCGGCGCATGGACGGGGGCAAGAAAGCAGAAAGACGAGAAAAATTCTTTTGCAAACCTGGAAAAGACATTGCATGCTACCGTATACTTATATATCTTCAATAGTCTGCCGTTTTGGCAAGCTCAGGCTTGGCAAGGCGGTTGAAGTGTGTCCGGACAGATAGAGTCCGACCTGCAGCAACCTGCTTTTTGACAATCGCATAGGGATAGTTTCTGTCCAAATGGTTCACCGAATTTTTATTCGAGCACCAGGAAGGTTTGGAGCGTTTGTTGCGGCCGAGAGGCCAGCGACAAATGTGACCAAGCTACTAAGGGTGCATGGTGGATGTCTAGGCGTGATGAGGCGATGAAGGACGCGGAAGGCTGCGATAAGCCCAGGAGAGCTGTCAATCAAGCTATGACCCTGGGATGTCCGAATGGGGAAACCTGTCGTCACTGTGCAAGCAGATGGCGTCACTGGCAGTTGAATGCATAGGCTGTCAGGGCCAACGCAGGGAACTGAAACATCTAAGTACCTGCAGGAAAGGAAATCAACCGAGACTCCGTGAGTAGCGGCGAGCGAAAACGGACTAGCCCAAACCGTCCCTACGGGGGCGGGGTTGCGGGCGCCATTCAGGAGTTACAAAGGCAGCGGTAGTCGAAGCAGGCTGGAAAGTCTCACGATACAGGGTGATAGTCCCGTAGGCGAATCCGTGAGCCCTCCGTTACGTATGGCGTACCAGAGTAGCACGGAAGCCGTGGAACTCCGTGTGAAGCCGGGGAGCCCACTCTCCAAGGCTAAGTACTACATCACGACCGATAGTGAAAAGTAGCGCGAGCGAAAGATGAAAAGCACCCCTACTAGGGGAGTTAAAAGTACCTGAAACCATGTACCTACAAAGTTGTCGGAGCCCTATGGCCCTTCGGGGCAACGGGTGACGGCGTACCTTTTGCATTATGGACCGGCGAGTTACCGTATATGGCTCGGCTAAGTTCCTCAGGGACGGAGCCACAGCGAAAGCGAGTCTGAAATGGGCGACCATGTCGTATGCGGTAGACGCGAAACTGAGTGATCTACCCATGGCCAGGTTGAAGGGTCGGTAAAACGACCTGGAGGACCGAACCCACTAACGGTGAAAAGTTAGGGGATGAGCTGTGGGGAGGAGTAAAAGTCTAATCAAACTCAGAGATATCTCGTTCTCTCCGAAATAGTTTTTGGACTAGCCTCGAGCGCGTGCATAGCGGGGGTAGAGCACTGGATGAAACGAGGGGCCCACCAGGCTGCCTCCTTCAATCAAACTCCGAATACCGCTATGTGAACCTCGGGAGTCAGACTACGGGGGCTAACCTCCGTGGTCGAGAGGGAAACAACCCAGACCGCCAGATAAGGTCCCAAACCCATGCTAAGTGACTAAGGAAGTCGGATTGCTGAGACAGCTAGGATGTTGGCTTAGAAGCAGCCACCATTTAAACAGTGCGTAATAGCTGACTAGTCGAGCAACCCGGCGCCGATAATGATCGGGACTAAGCATGAGACCGACGCTGCGGATTGTGCACTTGTGCACAGTGGTAGGAGAGCGTTGCTGTCGGCGCTGAAGCGGTACCGTAAGGAGCCGTGGAGCGGCAGCAAGTGATAATGCCGGTATAAGTAACGATAAAACAGGTGAAAATCCTGTTCGCCGAAAGCCTAAGGTTTCCTGGGGAAGGGAAATCCGCCCAGGGTTAGTCGGACCCTAAGTCGAGGCTGAAGAGCGTAGACGATGGACAGCAGGTTAATATTCCTGCACTGTACGTGGCGGTTGATCCATGGATGACGCATCGACACACCAGATCCCACGGCTAGACGAGTGGGTTGGGCCCCCGGTAACGGGGTACCTCGGATCCGAATGGTTGATCTAAGTCTGGAACGCCGATGCCGAGAAAAGCTCCGTGGTGACAAGACGTGCATCCGTACTAAAACTGACACAGGTAGGCGAGGAGAGTATCCTCAGGCGCTCGAGAGAACCGTCTTTAAGGAACTAGGCAAATTGACCCCGTACCTTCGGAATAAGGGGTCCCTCGCAGCGGCTTGCATCAACGTAAGCTTGCTGCAGGGCACAGAAAAGTGGCTCTGGCGACTGTTTATCAAAAACACAGGTCTCTGCTAACTCGCAAGAGGATGTATAGAGACTGACGCCTGCCCGGTGCCGGAAGGTCAAGGAAGTAGGTCATCCTTCGGGAGAAGCTTGCGACTTAAGCCCCGGTAAACGGCGGCCGTAACTATGACGGTCCTATGGTAGCGAAGTTCCTTGTCGGGTAAGTTCCGACGTGCATGAATGGCGTAACGACTGGAGCACTGTCTCAAAGACGGACTCGGTGAATTTATGGATGCGGGGAAGGCACCGCATACCCGCGGCAAGACAGAAAGACCCCGTGAACCTTTACTGTAGCCTAGTATTGGTGTCTTATAGTGCATGCGTAGTATAGGTGGGAGGCGATGAAGCCATGGTTCCGGCCATGGTCGAGCCACCGTTGAAATACCACCCTTGTGCTCTGAGCCATCTAACCTCGACCCGTGAATCCGGGCGCGGGACATTGCTAGGTGGGCAGTTTGACTGGGGCGGTCTCCTCCCAAAGAGTAACGGAGGAGTCCAAAGGCATCCTCAGCACGGTTGGCAATCGTGCGTAGAGCGCAAAGGCATAAGGATGCTTGACTGCGAGACCCATAAGTCGAGCAGATGTGAAAGCAGGGCTTAGTGACCCGGTGGTCCCGTGTGGAAGGGCCATCGCTTAACAGATAAAAGGTACTCCGGGGATAACAGGCTAATCGCCTCCGAGCGTCCATAGCGGCGAGGCGGTTTGGCACCTCGATGTCGGCTCATCACATCCTGGGGCTGAAGGCGGTCCCAAGGGTTCGGCTGTTCGCCGATTAAAGTGGTACGCGAGCTGGGTTCAGACCGGCGTG